>Ga0187853_10001119_pt1 | contig 25314 bp, 19 predicted proteins | sample June2016WEW_6_10_2_FD_132417 | JGI IMG/M metagenome (GOLD analysis project Ga0187853, IMG submission 132417) | Peatland microbial communities from SPRUCE experiment site at the Marcell Experimental Forest, Minnesota, USA - June2016WEW_6_100 | ecosystem: Environmental > Terrestrial > Soil >... | reverse complement strand
CTGAAGAGCATTAGCAAACGGTATCAAGAACTGCGCTTTGCTTGATGAACCGCCGTATGCGGACCCGCATGTACGGTGGTGTGAGAGGAGGCGGTTAGCCGCCGCCTCCTACTCGATTTTGAAAAGAGGGGGGTGTCCTGTAGAATCTCCTGGAGAATAGTGCAGAATATCATCCTCTTTTATTGACTTAATTCCTATTAACCCTTCCTTTCCAAATGATATATTTGCGCACAGTAAATTTCCAAAAGGAAATATTCGTGAGTAATGACCCCTTCACTGGCAGCGTAGCAATGCGAAAGGATATTGGCGACATCCTCCTGCGCCTGGTTTACCTGCGACACCGCCTCCGGGGAAAACTGCCCGAGCAACTTCTGAATGTCAAAGTCAATATCCAGGAACATAACCTGCGCGAAAAGATCGAGCAGGTCAATGCCCGGGATGTTTTTTTTATCATCGGCTTTATCTTTTCCAGCCAATCTGAGCCGATCACGATGGGCGACCTGAGCCACATTTTGGGGGTGCCGTTCAGCACCGCCACGCGCGCGGTGGACTGGCTGGTACACAACAACTATATTCAGCGGCTGGCCGACCCGGATGATCGCCGCGTGGTGCGCGTCGAACTGACCGGAGCTGGAAAAGAGCTGTACGAAGTCATTAATAATCTTTTGCTGGAGATGACGGAGCAGTTCCTGAGCAATTTCTCACCGGGGGAACGCAAGGATCTGAGCCGCCTGCTGGGCAAGCTGGTGGATAATCTGGAGCATTATTCGGCATAACGCGAAAACCTCTTGCCAACCAGTTCGAGACCCACTGTTGAAATCGGCGCAATCTCATTAATTGGCACGCAGACAAGCGGGCTGCCTGCCAACCTGCGAAAGTGCAGAAAGATGTATTGTTTACCGGCATCGATTAGTATCAACCTATATCAAAGGACAAAGCGCTCATGATTTTGGTAATCGAATACATGTTGGAATATCCTGGCATGATATTGGGGGCCCTTACACTTTTGGTGGTTCAGGCGATCTGCGACCTTTCGCTGCCGGACTACATGTCAGATATTGTTGACAATGGCGTGCTCAATGGGAACGTCAACTATATCTTTCAAATTGGCGGCAAGATGATCCTGATCACGTTGCTCAGCGCGGCCTGCATGATCGTTACCGGCTATTTTGCCTCCCGGATCGCCGCCTTTACCGCCCGCGATATGCGCGCGGATGTTTTCAAGCGCGTGCAGACTTTTTCCAACCCTGAACTCGACAAATTTTCGCCCGCCAGCCTGATCACCCGCACCACCAACGATATCACCCAGATCCAACTGCTGATTATCATGATGATGCGCATGGTCGTTTATTCGGCCATCCTGGGAACCGGTGGAGCGATCAAGGCCATTTCGGAAAGCCGCACGTTATCCTGGACCATCGTCGGAGCGGTACTGGCGCTGGTGGTTCTCATCATCATCCTCTTCTACATTGTGATGCCAAGGATGCGGCTCATGCAAACGCTGGTGGACAAATTGAATCTCATCAGCCGCGAAAACCTGGAGGGTATGCTTGTTATCCGCGCCTTTAATACCCGGAATTTTGAGGAGGCCAGGTTTGACGGCGCCAACGTGGCCTTGACAGACACCAGCCTTTTTATCAACCGTACGATGATGATGATGATGCCGACCATGATGTTTATCATGAACGTTACCACCGTGCTGATCGTGTGGTTCGGCGCTCATCAAATCGCCAACTTGACAATTGATATCGGCAAGATGATGGCCTTTATGCAGTATGCCATGCAGATCATCATGTCGTTCCTGATGCTTTCCGTGATGTTTATCTTGATCCCGCGCGCCATGGTCAGCGCCGGCAGGATCAAAGAGGTCCTCGAAACCGCCACGGCGGTCAAAGACAAGGTCAAGGCGATCCGGCCCAGGGCCGATTTTGTCCCGGATGTCGAATATGAAAACGTGACCTTCGGTTACCCGGGTGGCGAAGAGCCGGTATTAAAAAATATCAGCTTTAAAGCCAGGCACGGCCAGACCACTGCCTTTATCGGCGTGACCGGCAGCGGCAAATCGACCCTGGTAAACCTGTTGCTGCGCTTTTACGATGTCACCGGTGGGCGCATCCTGGTGGACGGGGTCGACATCCGCGATATGAAACGCCGCGACCTGCGTGAAAAGATCGGCTATATCCCGCAAAAAGCCACGCTGTTCTCCGGGACGATTAAATCCAACCTGCAGTACGCCGATAGCCGCTCCACCTTCGAAAATATCCAGCGTGCCGCCCGCATCGCCCAGGCCGAAGAATTCATTAGCACCGAACCCAACGGATATGATGCGCACGTTGCCCAGGGCGGGACGAATTTTTCGGGCGGGCAAAAACAGCGCCTGTCGATTGCGCGTGCCCTGGTGAAAAACGCGCCCATTTATATCTTCGATGATAGCTTCTCAGCGTTGGATATGAAAACCGACGCCGCCCTGCGCGAGGCCCTGCACCGGGAAACGGGCGGGAGCACCTTGTTCATTGTCGCCCAGCGCGTGGGCACCATCCTTACCGCCGACCAGATTATTGTGCTCGAAAATGGCGAAATCGTCGGGAAGGGCACCCACCGCGAGCTGCTGCACAGCTGCGAGGTCTACCGCGAAATTGCCATGTCACAACTATCGGAGGATGAACTTGAACAGGCCTAGGATGGGTGGTATGGGCGGCGGCCGTTTCGCGCCGGCCGAAAAAGCCAAGGATTCGCGCAAGACGTTGCAAACCCTGCTGCGCTACCTGCAGCCTTATCAGGGGAAGATCATCATTGTGATGGTTTTTGCCGCGTTATCATCCTTGTTTTCAATTGTCGGGCCCAAGTTGTTGGGCAATGTAACCACCAAGCTCGCCGACGGACTGATCGCCTACTATTTGGGGGCCGGACTATACATGGATTTTGCTTACATGGGCAGGCTGATTGTGGTCCTAATCAGCCTGTACCTGATCTCCATGATATTTTCTTACTTTCAGGCCTTCATCATGTCCGGCGTTTCCATGCAGGTCACCTATAACCTGCGCAAGGAAATCGATCAGAAGATCAGCCGGTTGCCGCTCAAGTACTACGACACCACCACCCACGGCGAGGTCCTTTCGCGCATCACGAACGATGTCGACTTGATCAGTCAATCGCTGAACCAGAGCATCTCCCAGTTGATCACCTCCGTTGCGACCGTGATCGGTGTGCTGGCGATGATGTTGAGCATCAATGTGCTGATGACCGTGGCAGCCATTTTGACGGTGTCGATGTCGTTCGGGCTCATCGGAGCGATCATCCGCACCTCGCAGAAATTATTCAGGGCGCAGCAAGACTCGCTTGGCAATATGAACGGGCATGTGGAAGAGATGTATGGTGGGCACTCCATCGTTCAGGCTTTCAACCGCCAGGATGACTCGCTCGAGCGCTTCTACCAGATCAACGAAAAGCTGTCCGACAGCGCCTGGAAGTCGCAGTTTTTCACCAGCATCATGCAGCCCATGATGCAGTTTATCAGCAATCTCGGCTACGTGATCGTTTGCATTCTGGGTGGTTACCTGGCAGTAAAAAAGGTGATTGAGATTGGCGATATCCAATCCTTCATCCAATACACGCGGAATTTCACCGCGCCGATCACACAGATGGCGTCCATCTCCAACACCCTCCAGCAGACCATCGCAGCTTCGGAGAGAGTGTTCGAATTTCTCGATGAGCCGGAGGAGAGCACGGAACGCAGCCTGGCGTACGCCGGTGCGTTCACGGGCGCCGTGTCGTTTGAGCATGTAGGGTTCGGTTATAACGCTGCTGAGCCGATCATCCATGACTTTTCCGCCAAAGTACTGCAAGGCGAAAAGGTGGCAATTGTTGGCCCAACCGGCGCGGGTAAAACGACGCTCGTGAAACTGCTAATGCGGTTTTATGATGCCAATGGTGGCAATATCAAGCTCGATGGGCACAGCATATACGACTTAAGCAGAAACGAGCTGCGCTCTGTCTTTGGGATGGTCTTGCAGGATACCTGGCTGTATAACGCTTCCATTCTCAACAATATCCGATACGGGACGTTCGGCGCGACCCGCGCGCAGGTCATCGCCGCCGCCAAGGTCGCCCATTGTGACGATTTCATCCGGACGCTGCCCCAGGGATACGACACCATCCTGAACGAAGAGTCGGACAATATCTCACAAGGGCAAAAGCAATTATTGACCATTGCCCGGGTGATCCTTGCAAATCCGAGGATCTTGATTCTTGACGAGGCGACCAGCTCCGTTGACACCCGTACGGAGATCCTGATCCAGAAGGCAATGGACGCGCTGATGAAAGGGAGAACGAGTTTCATTATTGCACATAGACTCTCGACGATCAAGAATGCCGATCTCATCCTCGTCTTGAATCACGGGGATGTTATCGAACAGGGAAACCACATGGAGCTGCTTGCGGCAGGCGGGTTTTACGCTGGAATGTACAACAGTCAATTCGAAAAAAGGAGTTTGGAACATGTCGGATAATCAAGGAAAGAGCGAATACGAACAGGATTTCACGCCCAAAACGGCCAACCGGAAGATCAATAAAGGGCTGCTCATCACTCTTGCGATTGTCATCGTGTTGATCGGTCTGGGGATCGCCGGGTACTTTATCTACGAAGGCAGTTTCTATTACCAGACGGACAATGCCAAGGTGGACGCGCTGGTTTACCAGCTCACCCCCACCGCCTCCGGGAAACTGGAAAAATTGTATGTCTCGCAAGACGAAGATGTAAGCTCGGGACAGGTGCTCGCGCAGGTGGAGAATGGTTCGCTCATCCGATCCCCCATTGACGGCACAGTCATTAATATCGCCATGCAAGAGGGGGACTATGTGACGCCGGCGGATGTCGTGCTGGTCGTAGCCAATACAACGGATATTTACATTACGGCAAATGTGGAAGAAACGAATATCCTCAAAATCCATCCGGGGCAGAGCGCGACCGTTTCACTGGACGCGTATGGCCGGAGTTTTGACGGTTTTGTTGATGTTGTCAATACGGTCACCTCGGCCAAACTCAGTGGTTCCCTCACCAGCTTTACCACCTCTGGCACATACACCAAGGTAACGCAGCTGATCCCGGTCAAGATCAGGCTGATCGGTGCCATCGACCTGGCAGATATCATAGGCACAAACGCAACCGTAAAAATCCGGATTAAGTAAACGCAAATAAATTCATTATGATCATCGAATAATTTTTTTGGAGGTACTGTCTCATGAACAATCAATCTGGAACCAAACAGATTCGGAAATGGATCTTGGCCATTCTGCTGGTTGTGGCTCTTTCAGTCGCAGCGGTTGCCTGTGGAGCCATGCAGCAGGGTAACTCAGGCACGGCTGGGACGCAATACCAGACGGTCCAAGTGGAAAAAGGCACATTGATCGAAAATATTGGAGCGACAGGGGCGGTCCGTCCGAATCAGTCCGCTATGCTCATCTGGAAAACCGCTGGCACCATTGGCGAGGTGAATGTCAGGCCAGGGGATAAAGCCAAAATGGGAGATGTACTGGCCACTCTCAAGTCGGATGCGAATCTGGTTGCGCTCCAGGCAAACCTGACCATCGCCCAGGAGAATCTTGCCCAGATGATTTCCCCGCAGGCGGTTGCCAATGCCAGACTGGCAGTCACCACAGCGCAGACCAACGTGAACAATGCGCAGACTGCCTTGAACAACGAGCAGTACTGGCAGAACACATCCCTGATCCAGAACTACTATGCCAATTATGTGCTCGCCAAGGACACGCTGGACAAGGCGCAAACGGCCTGGGATAACCTCCACGGAGGCGAATACATCAACAATGTCAATGAGGCCGCCGCATATAACCGGCTATATGCCGCCAAGCAGGCCTTCGATAACGCCCATTACTATTACAGCCTGTATTCACAGGCGCCGACCCAGAACAATATGGACCAGACCAAGGCGACCCTCGATCTGGCCAACGCCACGTTAAAAAATGCCCAGATTTACCTGACGGCGTTGACCGGCGGGACGGTACCCGCAGACGCCACCGGCTCAGACCTGTTCAAGCTCAACCAGGCCAGGCTGGCCGTCCAGATCGCCCAGGCGAATCTGGATTCGACTCAGATAACTGCCCCCTTCGATGGCACCGTCACCGAGGTCAACAGCATGGTGGGCGATCAGGTTTCTCCTGCTACCTGGGCGTTCCGGCTGGATGATTTGTCCAAGTTAAAGGTGGATGTGCAGGTTTCGGAAGTGGATATCAATACGGTCCAGGTCGGGCAGCCGGTAACTTTGACCTTCGATGCCGTCGCCGGGAAAACATATCATGGCAAAGTGGAAGAGGTGGACCAGGACGGCAACGCTGTCCAGGGCGCGGTCAACTTTACTGTTACCGTGGTATTGACCGATCCGGATGCCTCGGTCAAGCCGGGTATGACCGCGACGGTCTCCATTATTGTTAAACAATTGAGTAATGTCTTGTTGGTGCCAGACCGGGCGGTGCGCCTGGTGAAAAATCAGCATGTGGTATATGTCCTGCAAAATGGCCAGCCCCAGATGGTAAAAATCACCCTGGGCGCCTCCTCCGATACACAGAGTGAAGTGGCTTCCGGTGATTTAAAGGTCGGCGATGCCATCATCTTGAATCCACTTTCGAGCCCGCCTACCCTCCCCTGACGGCGGTGGCGGGGCTGCCAGAGCAAGCTGGCGCGAGTGGATTATTCTCTTTCTTCCTCTTGTAGTGCATCTTCAATGGCTTGATCAAGTGTCATTGCATGGCCCTCAAACCACGCCTTGTTGAAAGTCTCTTCACCTAAAGAAGCCTTAACTAATTGAATGGCATTGTTGTAGGAAGTTTGAGCCGACGACGGCCAATTCATTTTAGAAGCGCCCAACACACCGGTCTGTTGCGGGGCTGCCTCCGCAAGGGCGAGCGGTCGTATTGGATGAGTTGCCCGATTCTATTTCCAGGGATGCGTTTGAACAATTTAGAATTTGTTTGAACTGCCAATGGGGAATATATACGCAGAATGGCGATGGTGTTAAATTCTCCGCCCCTAAAACCCGTTACGGCAAGCGCTCGATTGCTTTGGGCACGAAAACGATTGAAATCCTTCGCAAACATTACGAACACCAACAGGCGGATCAACGCAAAGCAGGTGAAGCATGGAAGGAGTATGGATTGATCTTCACTACCCAACATGGCACCCCCATCAATCCTCGGAACCTGCTGCGCGATTATAAGAAGCTTTTGAATATTGCTGGGCTTCCACCCATCCGTTTTCATGATTTGCGACACACTGCAGCTTCAATCCTCCTGAATCAGGGCGTCCCTGTTATTACCGTGTCCAGGCGATTAGGCCACGCGAGAGCTTCCATCACCCTTGATATCTATGGACATTTGATCCCGACGATGCAGAATGAGGTAGCAGAGATGATTGATGATCTGGTCATGCCCGTTGCGGTGAAATTAGAAAAAAAGGTTGAGCCTGGATCGTAAAAATGGTTGCAGCCGGTTGCAGCAGATTTATCTCATGAATAAAGTAACATAGTCTAATATCCCCATATACAGGCAAAAAAAAGCAAATACCCCCTTGGGTGGGGGTGTTTAAGTGGGCGCAAAGGGACTCGAACCCCTGACCTTCTCTGTGTAAGAGAGACGCTCTAACCAACTGAGCTATGCGCCCGGCGCCGTCCATTATACCGAGATTTTGGCAACTGTGTTACACTTTTACCTGGAATTTACAATTCGAATCGTGTCATTGCGAGAAAGTGGTCTTCCGTCGAAGCAATCTCCTAATTAGGCGAGGAGATTGCTTCGCAAAGGATGCTCGCAATGACACAATGGAGTATTTTATGCGCATTGTCCGTTATCAATATAAAACCGAAGCCCCGACGTATGGCTGGCTGTTTGAGAATAAAGTCGGCCCGATCGCCGGGAATATTTACGGCGAGTATCGGCGGCAGGAAGTGTCGCTGCCGGTGGAATCCGTGCGCCTGCTGGCACCGGTCCAGCCTTCCAAGATCGTCTGCATCGGACGCAACTACGCGGAACATGCCAAAGAACACGATGCCGAGGTTCCCAAGGTGCCGCTGCTTTTCCTGAAGCCGCCCTCTTCCATTATCAATCCAGGCGACGCGATCGTCCTTCCACCGCAGTCGCAGCAAGTGGAACACGAGGCCGAACTGGTGGTTGTCATCGGGAAGCGTGCCCGCAATGTCACCGTTGAACATGCGCAGGATTATATTTACGGATATACGGTCGGGATTGACGTCACGGCGCGTGACCTGCAGCACAGCGACGGCCAGTGGACGCGTGCCAAGGGCTTTGACACATTCTGTCCCTTTGGTCCGTGGGTGGACACCGAGTTCGATCCATCCGACGCGCTCATTACATGCCGGGTCAGCGGCCAGCCGCGCCAGATGGCTTCCACGCGCGATATGGTTTTCAATGTCAGCATGCTGATCGCATTTATCTCAGCGGTTATGACGCTCGAACCCGGCGATCTGATCTTTACCGGCACCCCGGCCGGGGTCGGTCCGCTCAAGGATGGCGATGAGGTGGTGGCTGAGATCGAAGGGCTGGGCAGGCTGAGCAACCCGGTGCGGAAAAGTTAGCCTGGAAGAAAGATTTCCTGGATTTTTTCAGTGTCAATGAAACTAATAGCGCCGAATCTGGAAACAATTTTACTGCTTCTGGTGAGCGGTGGGCTCTTCGTGATCAGCCCTCCAGGGTTGCAATTGAAGCTGTTGAACTTTGCATACCATGCTCAAGCATGGGAAAAACATGTGAATGGAGTTTCCCAGGTACTCGTATTCTACGGGATAGTTCTGTTGACCCTCGCGATTATGAGTTACCTATACTCATTAAGGGGGGTCACTCTTCTATCGCAAATCCTCAGGCGTTCCAGGGATGGCATTTCAACCTTACAAAAGGAAATAATCCCATCCATTCAACAAACTTTGGCTGCCGAAAATGGGACCGTCTGGCTGCTGCTGGTTTTGATGATTGGGGTTACCGTCAGAGCCTATTTCCTGTCGCAACCCATGCGATACGACGAATCCTATACCTTTCTGTTTTTCGTTAATAGAGGTTTTTTAAGCCTTTTTAATTATCAGTTGCCAAACAACCATGTACTATTTACTCTGCTCGCAAGAGTATCAACGCTCGTCTGGGGGAATTCTCCTGCAGCAATCAGGTTCCCGGCATTTTTGGCGGGAATCGGTTGCATACCGCTTACCTTCCTCCTGTGCCGCGCCCTGCATAAATCCGGCCTTTTTGCATCCATCGCAGTTGCCGTTTTTCCATACTTGATTCTTTATTCCACCAATGCCAGAGGATACGCACTTGTGGTCTTCCTGACGTTGGCGCTTGCGGTGGTTGGACTACAAATTGTGAAAAGAAAGCCATCCATTGCCGGAGCGTTGCCAGTCTCCGCAATTGCAGCTCTGGGCATGCTGACCATGCCATCCATGCTTTTTGCCATTGCTGGCGTATATTGCTGGTTGTTTTGTTTGCTTCTGATCCAGGGCCAAACGCTCAGAATTATTCTATCCAAATTTGTAGTTCCAGTCGGCTTAATCACGATAATCTTCACCATGATCTTGTATACCCCGGTAATAATTGTTTCCAATGGGGTAGAGTCCATAGTGGCAAATGATTATGTGCAGTCACAGCCGTGGCCAGAGTTTAAGCGCCAGGTACTTCCCCATTTTCAAGCGACATTAGGCGAATTTTTCAGAAACGTACCGGCCGTGGTGGTGATCCTTTGCCTCATCCTTGTCGCGGCAGGCATTTATGCTTCTGTGAGAAAACATGACTGGCCTGCATTGCTCATTTTGCCAGTAATTTTTCTTGGTTCGGTTATCATCTTTTTTATTCAACACGCAATTCCGTATCCCAGGACATGGATATATTTCATACCTCTCATGCTCTTATATGTCGACTATGGATTCACCTTTATTAATGAAAACATTTCATATAAAATCCGGCTCCTGGTCACAGCATTAATATTTTCCGTAGGAGCATTTGCTGCCTTAACTCTGATTTCCACAGACGCGATCACCAAATATCCCGATACAGGCACTTTCCCTGAAGCCCGGATGGTTGTCAATTTCCTTGAACCCATTATGAAGAGTAATGATCTGGTTATTGGAAAAACACCGGCTGATTTTCCAACGTTTTTCTATTTATGGGCCTATGATGGCAATGACCACAATGGCGAGATAAACATTGAACCAAGGAAAACTTTCTATGTGGTCAAGAAGAGCCTCTATTCCGTCCAGGATTTGACTGACAGACCGGTTATCAAGCTGCTTGATTTTGGCGATATGGCTCTGTATCAGGCAGATGATATTGAAGGTAAATAACATGAAATAAAACACATCCATGCTTCCTATCCTGAGGTTGCTGGGGGAAGGGGTCTTGTGGGATTTCACTCGCACTATCTACTGCATTAAGCAAATGTCCATTTACACTATGCCCTTTGGCAACCGAGGATTTTTTCTTATAACGCTCTAATAGCCAGCCTTCCATGCCCATGCTATAATCCCCCCGAAAGGTACATTTTTTCCATGCTTCAGAAATTCGTCAAAGCCTTCGGGGGCGACCCCAATAAACGTGAAATCGAAAAGACCACCGAGGTCGTAGACCAGATCAATGACTTGGAGCCAGAATTCGAGGCGCTCAGTGATGAAGCCCTGCGCCAAAAAACGGACGAGTTCCGCCAACGATTGGCCCAGGAGTTGGCAGGCATCGAAGAGGATGAGGAGCGTCGCGGAGTCGAGCAGGAAGTGCTGGATGAACTTCTGCCGGAAGCCTTTGCCACGGTACGGGAGGCCTCCAAAAGAGCCATTGGCCAGCGTCCCTATGATGTGCAATTGATCGGCGGGCTGGTTCTGCACCAGGGCAAGATAGCCGAGATGCGCACCGGCGAAGGTAAAACACTGGTCGCCACGCTGCCGCTCTATCTGAATGCACTGACCGGCCGGGGCGTCCACCTGGTGACAGTCAATGATTACCTGGCACGCCGGGATGCCCGCTGGATGGGCGCGATCTACGACTTTCTCGGCCTGACGGTTGGCATCCTGCAAATGGCAGCCGCCACAGAGAACGGCAAAAAAGCCTTCCTGTACGATCCGGCGCGTGAATCCCCGCGCGAGGATCTGCACCAGATGCGTCTGGTGGACCGTGTGGAGGCCTACAAAACCGACATTACCTATGGCACAAATAGCGAGTTCGGTTTCGATTACCTGCGCGATAACATGGTCAATCGTATGGAAGACAAAGTACAACGCGGCCATCATTTTGCCATTGTGGACGAGGTGGATAACGTACTGATCGACGAGGCCCGCACCCCACTCATCATATCCGGCCCGGCTTCCGGTGACGTGGAGTGGTATGGCAAAATGGCCATCCTGGTGCGCCAGTTGAAGGCGGAGGACTACGAGGTCAGCGAGAAAGACCGCGCCGTGTCCCTGACCGAGATCGGCACTGTCCATGTGGAGCAATTACTCGGCCAGCCGCTGCGCGACCCCGACCGCCCCGAAGACGTGACCCCCGAACAGGCCCACCTGTTCGGCTTCCTGGAGCAGGCCCTGCGCGCCCAGCACCTGTTCAAGCGCAATAAAGATTATCTGGTACAGGGTGGCAAGGTCATCATCGTGGATGAGTTTACCGGTCGGCTGATGCCCGGGCGGCGCTGGTCGGATGGTCTGCACCAGGCCATTGAAGCCAAGGAAGGTGTCAAGGTGGAACCGGAGAACGTTACCTATGCCACCATCACCCTGCAGAACTATTTCCGCATGTATAAGAAGCTGGCGGGCATGACCGGAACTGCCCTGACCGAGGCGGAAGAGTTCGACAAGATCTACAAACTGCCTGTCCTGCCCATCCCGACCAACCTGGAATACCAGGCGTTAGGGGCGAATGCATCCCTGATGGAAGTAAAAGCCAAAGACGAAGACGGCTTTGATTACTCGTATTTTACGCGTGCAGATGACCCGGAAAAACAGATCTATTTATGGCGCCGCAAGGATTACCCGGACGTCATTTATCGTACGGCTGAAGCCAAACTGCGGGCAATTGTACGGGAAATTGTATTCAACCACGTGCAGGGACGTCCCATGCTGGTGGGTACGACCTCCGTTGAGGGTTCGGAACGCCTGTCGAACCGGCTGCGGGCCGAACCCATCCGCCGTTTATTGCAAATCCTGCTTCTCCGTGCCGTCTGGCTGGAAAAAAATGACCGTTTTGAAGATGGGCGGATCATCCCGGAACTCCAGCCGCTTAATAAACCAATCGATCAGCTTCGCCCCGAAGATCTGCGGCCGATGGCCAAGGAGCTGGAGCTCTCGCTCAACCCCGAAGACCCGGCCAACCTGGTGCGCGTGCTGGATATTCTCAGGCTGGGTCAATCGGATGAGACCAGGCTGAAGACCGTCCTGCAGGGCGGCGTACCGCACCAGGTATTGAACGCCCGCAAGCATACGGAAGAGTCCATGATCATCGCCGGGGCTGGGGCTTTTGGCGCAGTGACCATTGCCACCAACATGGCTGGCCGCGGCGTGGATATCAAGCTGGGCGGTGACCTGGCTGAGGAAATCCTGAGCAGGGTTAACCGGATCCTGCGCAAAGCCGGGACCAAAGACCCTTATGATATGCCCCTGCAAGAGCGCCGTGAGGCCCTGCAAAAAGTGGACCCGTCACTGTACGGTATCTACGAGACGGAAGCCAAATATTTCCTGAACTTCTTCGATGAAATGGAGCGCGTGCGGGAACTCGGCGGCCTGCACATTATCGGCTCAGAGCGTCATGAAGCCCGCCGTATCGATAACCAGTTGCGCGGCCGGGCTGCCCGCCAGGGCGACCCGGGTTCTTCCCGCTTCTTCCTATCCCTCGAAGATGACCTGATGCGCATGTTCGGCGGCGATCAGGTCAAGAGCGTGATGGAACGATTCAGCATTGACGAAGATTATCCACTCCAGGCCCGCCTGGTCAGCAATATGATCGAACAGTCACAGACGCGCGTGGAGGGCTCTAATTTTGATATCCGCAAACACACTCTGGAATATGACGATGTGTTGAATGCCCAGCGCCAGCGCATTTATTCCCAGCGCGACCGCGTCTTCGAGAAGGAAGACCTGGTTGAAGACGTGAATGAATTGCTGGCACAAGAAGTCACGCGCCGGGTCAAGGAAGCGCATGAGAGCGGGGAATACTGGCGGTTGCTGGCCTGGCTGGAACAGATTCAGCCGGCGTTCAACTCTCCAGATGGTATTTTCCCGCCATTCACCTATAAACTCCTGCTGGATAAACTCAACGCGACTGGTTCGGGCCCTCAGCCTGAGGGTATGTTATCGACAGAATCGTCGCAATCCCTATCGGCGGACCTGCTCGATCTGGCCGCGCGGGCAGTCCAGGCCGACCAGGATCACTTCCTGGCCGCCACCCTGGACCAGATCGACCGCGCCGGTCTGGACCTGCAAAACCAGATGGACGACCGGACCGATTCGCTCGACAGCTCCCTGGATGGTCTGTCCGAAAACCTCGAGGCCGAGACTCGCCGCCCGAACGTCATTTTGGATGAGCTGGCGGGGCTGGTGCGGGTTCCTTTCAAATTGGACCCGGACAAGTTGGTGCAATTGATGGAAGACCCCAAGGATTTGGCCGACGACCTGAGTGCCCAGGTGGAAGCATTCGTTACTTCGACTACGATCACTCGCCTGGCCAATACCATCGAGTTCCGTCTGGGCGAGCCGCTGGGGTTAAATCTGGTGGAATTGCAGGAACTCGCATGGGATGACGTGGCAAGCCGGGTGGAGGAACATGTCCGCCAGGCGCTGGCCGCACGCAGGGAAAAACTGTTGGACGCTGGCGGGCTAATCCCGCGTGATCTTGAATCCGCTCTGGAGCGTCTGGCGGAATACGATGATCAGGCCAAACTGCGCTTGCTTGGTTTGCTGGCCCAGGGTACCAGCACTTTCTTTGATGCCAAAACCCATCGCCAGGTACGGCAGGTTTTCACCCGCCTGCATTATGTATACCTGGCCGGAGAGATGTTGCTCAACTCCGATAACCAGGCATTGGAAGAGGACGTGCTGGACCATCTGCAAAAGGCCCAGCAGGCACAAAGGCGCGCCTGGGGCGAAAGCGAACGCGTCCGGCTGGGAGAAAACGCCCCGGCAATCCAGGCGGAGGAATTGGGGCACAGCATCCAGACGCAGATTTACCGGCAGGTATTGCTCGGAGCCATTACGGAATTGTGGGTGGATTACCTGACGCGCGTGGAAGCTCTGCGCGTTTCTGTCGGATTGGAAGCTTATGCCCAGTCAGATCCGTTGGTAAAATACAAAAGCCAGGCTTCGGAGATGTTCCAGGGCCTTTTGAGCGATATCCGTGCGGCTGTTATCAGCCGGATCTTCCTGTACCAGCCACGCGCGGTCATGGCACAAACCGAAACAAGTCTGGGTACTACTGCACGAGGGTCTGAGCCAGTTGAAGGATCCGGGACCGCAGAGTCTGCCTCCAGTCCGGAGAAAACAAATCCGACCCAAAGTTCCGATAAGAAGCGGAAAAGACACAGGCATTAGGTAGTGACCAACCTGAAGGATTTCTATTACGCACTTCCCAAGGTGGAGCTCCACCGTCATCTTGAAGGCTCCCTGCGCCTCCGAACGATGCTGGAAATTGCCCGAACCCAGGGAATCACTGTTCCAATCAGTACCGGATCGCTGAGTAACCTGGTGCAGGTGCAGAAGAGTGAACCATCCACTTACCAGAACTTCCTGGCAAAATTTTCCACGTTGCGGCAGTTCTATCGCTCACCGGAAGTCATCACCCGCGTCACTCGAGAGGCAGTGGAGGATGCCGCAAAAGACAACATCCGTTATCTGGAGCTGCGATTCACACCAGCAGCCTTGAGTCGGGGAGAGCGTTTCCAATTAAGCGATGTAATCGATTGGGTGTGCGAGAGCAGCCAACAGGCTGCCCAAGAATTTGGCCTGCGCGTCGGCCTGATCGTAAGTATCAACCGCCACGAAAGCGTGGAAATGGCTGCGCAGGTGGCCGGGCTGGCTTCCGCGCGGCGAGAGAAGGGCCTGGTTGGTTTGGACTTGGCAGGGAATGAGGCTGAATTCCCGGCAAAACCATTCGCGGGTATCTTCCGCGAGGCCCAACAATCCGGACTTAAATTAACCATTCATGCGGGAGAATGGGGTGGAGCAGCCAACGTCCGCGACGCATTCGAGATTTTCAATGCTGATCGAATCGGCCATGGGGTACGCGTGGTGGATGATCCTTCCATCATGGCGCTGGCACGCGAACGGGGGGCGGCTTTCGAAGTTTGTGTGACCAGCAATTACCAGACCGGAGTTACGCCTGTCTCCACGGTACACCCATTAATAAAAATGCTGCAGGAAGGAATAAATGTCACCATCTGTAGCGACGATCCATCCATCTCCCAGATTACCCTGACGGATGAGTATCATCGTGTTTGCGAGGATATGGATTTAAGCCCATCAAAGCTGAAGGAACGCATCCTGGCTGCCGCCTGGGCTGCATTCCTGCCTGAACAGGAACGGCATAAACTTATCGATGAATTGAAGCTGGAATTGATTTAGGATCTTTCCGAATATTATGGAAGAACAGCATTTTGAGTCACCGCACTCAAAATGTAAACTCCTCCAGAATACATACTATTTGTTAGGAAAGATCCCCAAAGGAGCAACCATGTACCAAGATTTTTTTCAATCGCGTGACACTCTCAAGGTTGGGAATAAGCAATATATTATCTACCGGCTCCAGGCGCTTGAAAAGGCCGGTCTGGTCAAGCTGGGCAAATTACCGTTTTCCATCCGCATCCTGCTTGAGTCGGCGCTCCGTCAGTGCAACGGGAAGGAAATCACACAAGAAGACGTGCAGCATATTGCCAAATGGGCGCCGGCTGGCGATCGTCCCGGTATCCCTTTCCTGCCAGCACGTGTAATCATGCAGGATTTTACCGGGATCCCGGCGGTGGTTGACCTGGCAGCCATGCGTACCGCCATCGCCCGCCTAGGCGGCGATCCCAAATCGATCAATCCGCTCGTTCCGGTCGACCTGGTGATCGACCACTCGGTGCAGGTGGATTTCTTTGCCAATGCGGACGCCCTCCAGCGTAATACCGAAATGGAGTTCCAGCGTAATCATGAGCGCTACGAATTCCTCAAATGGGGGCAGAAAGTATTCTCAAACTTCCGCGTCGTTCCCCCCATGACCGGCATTGTCCATCAGGTCAACCTTGAATACCTGGCCCAGGTGGTTTCGACAAAGGAAATGAAAGGTGAATTGTTTGCCTTCCCCGATACGCTGGTAGGTACCGATTCGCACACAACGATGATCAACGGCCTGGGGGTAGTCGGCTGGGGGGTGGGCGGCATCGAAGCCGAAGCGGTCATGCTCGGACTGCCGATGGAATTGCTCCTGCCGGATGTGATTGGTTTCAAACTTTCCGGCAAGCTCAAGGAAGGCGTGACAGCCACCGACCTGGTATTGACGGTCACGCAGATTCTGCGTAAACGCGGCGTGGTGGATAAGTTTGTCGAGTTTCTCGGCCCCGGCCTGAATAGTATGTCCCTGCCCGACCGGGCACTGGTTTCCAACATGTCCCCGGAATACGGCGCGACCATGGGCTATTTCCCGGTGGATGCCGAGACATTACGCTATATGCGGCTTTCCGGTCGTCCGGAGGAAGTCATCGCGTTGACGGAAGCTTATTGCCGGGCCCAGGGCCTTTTTCACGATGAAAGTTCACCGGAGCCGGAATATACCGAGACACTCGAATTCGACTTGGGATCCGTGGTGCCTTCGCTGGCTGGTCCCAAACGCCCACAGGACCGGGTCGCGCTGAATGAAATGAAATCGGTATTCCAAAAAGCTCTGCATGCGCCGGTGAAAGAACGCGGTTATGAGATCACCCCGGAAGCTCTGGCACGCAAGGCGAAGGTTGGCACCAACCGCAGATCTTACGAAATCGGTCATGGTGCGGTGGTAATTGCGGCAATTACTTCTTGTACCAACACATCCAACCCATCAGTAATGGTGGCAGCCGGTTTGCTGGCAAGGAAGGCCGTCGAAAAAGGGCTGAAGGTGAAACCCTACGTCAAGACGAGCCTGGCGCCCGGTTCACGTGTGGTTACGGAATACCTCACGAAGGCCAACCTGATCGAGCCGCTCGCCAAACTGGGCTTCAACGTGGTCGGCTATGGTTGCACCACCTGCATAGGTAACAGCGGACCGCTGCCGGGCGAAGTTGCCAAAGCCGTCACCGGTTCCGATCTGGTTGCGGCGGCGGTCATCTCTGGTAACCGCAATTTCGAGGGGCGGGTTCATCCGCTTGTGAAAGCCAATTATCTGGCCAGCCCGCCTCTGGTGGTTGCCTTTGCCCTGGCGGGCACCGTCAATATTGACCTGGATAGCGAGCCACTCGGCACAGGCCGGGATGGCCCGGTTTACCTGAAAGATATCTGGCCGACAACCCAGGAAGTGGCCGAACTGGTCGAGGTCAGCTTGGACAAAGGCATGTTCGAGGAAAGGTATGCCAGTGTGTTCGAAGGTTCCAAGATATGGAAAGATATCCAGGTGTCTGGAGGCGACCTTTTCCAATGGGATGAGGCCTCAACATATATTCATCATCCACCGTTCTTCCAGAATCTGACCCTGGATGTTCCGTCCATCAAAGACGTCAAAGATGCCCGGGTGCTGGTCATGCTGGGTGATTCGATCACAACGGATCATATTTCCCCGGCCGGCAATATCGCCATCGACAGTCCGGCCGGTCAGTACCTGCAGGAGCATGCGGTCCAACCACGCGATTTCAACTCGTATGGTTCGCGGCGGGGTAATGACCTGGTGATGGCACGCGGTACCTTCGCCAACATCCGGCTGAAGAACCTTTTAGCCGGGGGAAAAGAAGGCTGGTTCACGCATTATTTTGGAGCGAATGGCGAGAACATGCCGGACAAGGAAACCACTATATTCGATGCGGCCACAAAATATCAGGACCGCGGAATTCCCACCATTGTGATTGCCGGCAAAGAATATGGAACGGGTTCCAGCCGGGATTGGGCCGCGAAGGGACCGCTTTTGCTGGGAGTGCAAGCAGCCATCGCCGAGTCATTCGAACGCATCCATCGCTCGAACCTGGTTGGCATGGGCATCCTGCCATTGCGTTTCAAAGATGGTCAGAATGCCGAAAGTCTTGGCCTGGATGGCAGCGAAGTCTACACCATCGAGGGCCTGCGCGATGACATGCCGCCTAAAAGCGAGGTTATTGTCAAAGCGAAGAAAACCGATGGTTCGGCGATTACCTTTAAAGCCATCGTGCAATTGAATACGCCGGTGGAAGTAAACTATTACCGGAACAGGGGTATTTTACAAACTGTGCTAAGAAATTTGGTGAAGTAAGAACCGGGGCGACTTTAAGGTCGCCCCACTATCAGCATGCTGGAATATACCGTATCCATCCGAATTATAGAAGAACCGCATTATGAGTGCCTGCACTCATAAAGCGAACTCCACCTGAATTTTCGGACAGGTTCGAATCACGATCAGCCGGTCCAATCCCGTGGAAAACGACAGGAGTCGATCCTCCTGGGTGGATTCAGCGAAGGAATTGGAATCCCGTTTCGGTTCTGCGTACCATGACACAAATCTTCGCGCATAAAAAGTCTTTTTGGTCGTTCCTGATCCTTACCGTATCTTTTTGCGTTGTCATTGCGGTGGTTCTGGAACTGCTTGCGCGTACGCCATGGCTTGAAAAAATCTCACCCTACCGGTCAGTTGATAATTTTGATTACCAATTTGAAATAAAATGGTTCCGCTTGCAGGATTATGTGAAAAGCCATGGGGGTGTGGATATTATCGTCCTGGGTAGTTCATTGGTTAATACGGGCGTCGATCCGGATATCCTTGCGCAAACGTATTACCAGCAAACCGGTGACCATCCGCGCATTTTCAACTTCGGTGTTGAAGGTATGACGATTGCACCAAATTCCTTGATTGCCCGGCTTCTGGTGGAGCGCTATCATCCTGCCTTACTTATTTATGTCACCGAGATGCGCGATTACATCGCCGGACTTGGGCTTGAATATGAAACGCCATTCCTCAACGATCCCTGGGTGCAATACCAAGAGGGGAACTTTAATCCATTCGGTTGGGCGGTGGACCATTCCGCCGCGTTGCAACATTATTTGCCGTTTCGAAATTGGGCCCGCTCTGATTTCTCTCAAACAATCGCTTTTTATATCAAGCGTTTTCATGACACTTCCGCCAGTGGTTACGAACCGGACGAAGGGATAGGCGTTAATATTAACATACTGCCCAATCCCAATGACCCGTCAGAAGTGCAGAACTTTAAGGATTACGGCAATTACCAGATTGCCGCTTCCCGCCTGGATAATTTAAAGAGCATCCTTGATTTCAGTAAAAACCAAGGCACGAACGTCTGGGTGGTGGAAATGCCTGTTCACCCGACCTTCTATGTTTATGTGGGTGGGGAGGCGGTTCACCAGCAATTTCAGCAAACCATTTCATCGTTTGTTACAACGAATGGCGGTTCATTTCTGCCTGCAGAGGCCTGCCTGAGTACGATTCCTTTGAATGGGCGTTCCAATCGCTGGCACTTAAATTACATCGGCGCTCCCTATTTCAGCAGCTGCCTGGGAGATCAATTAGCCATCTTTGTAAATCAACAGCATATAAATCCAATCACAACCAGCGCGCCAAGATGAACATCACTTCCTTCGTTTTTATCATCTTTTGTGCTGTCTCCATCCTGGTTTACTGGCGTTTGCCTCAGCGGTTTCGAATACCCTGGCTTTTCACCGTTTCGATGGTGTTTATCCTGACCTGGTCATGGAACCTGGCAGGCATCCTGCTGGTGGTGGCAACGGTAAATTTTTTTCTGGGAAGATGGCTGGGTGTCGCAAAAGACAGGCGTCGGATTCTGCTGTGGGTGGGGATCGGATTCAATGTTTTGGCACTGGTGGCGCTTAAATACAGTGATTTCTATGTTGGCGCCCTAACCAAATTGCTGGAAAATATGGGAGTCCATACCGGGGCCGGCGGCTTGTTGCTGCTGGTACCGATCGGCCTGTCCTTCATCGCCGTCCAGATGATTTCATACCTGGTGGATATCCATAATCGTATACTCACCCCCGAAGCCCGCTGGTTGGATTTTACTCTGTATGTAGTCTATTTTCCGAAAATGCTTTCCGGGCCGGTCGAACGGGCGCGCATTATCCTGCCCATGTTCAAGCAGCCCAAAGCGCCGGATGCCCAGGCTGCGGAACGCAACTTCTGGCTGATTGTCATTGGGGTGGTACGCAAGATCGTGTTGGCTGATTCGCTCTTGGCCATTATCCCGGCGGCGATCTTCGTGCACCCGGAAACATTCGCCGGCCAGGACCTGGTGGTTTATTTACTTGCCTACGCTTTCGTCATCTACAACGATTTCGCCGGGTATACGAGCATCGTGCGCGGGGTCAGTGGTTTCTTTGGGATCGAGCTAACCAATAATTTCAAATTGCCGTATTTTTCCAGGAGCATTTCCGAATTCTGGGAACGCTGGCATGTCAGCCTTTCGAACTGGCTGCGCGATTACATCTTTTTCCCCACATCCCGGGCGTTGTTGAAAAAGATACCCAAGCGGGATCAAATAGTCAATCTGGTGGTACCACCGATTGCCACCATGCTGGTAAGCGGCATGTGGCATGGCATCGGGTGGAATTTCCTGGTTTGGGGCGGATTGCATGGCTTTTACCTTATCATAGAACGGGTATCGACGCTGTGGTCTCCCCGCAGGTTGCTGAACGAACTTCCGAAATGGCGGCAGGTGCTTTCCGCATTGGGGGTATTCGTGCTGGTGGTACTTGCATGGATTCCGTTCCGGATGAATTTGGTGACTGCCTGGCATTATTTATCCGGGATGCCATCGGCGTTCATTTGGATAAAACAGCTATTCTGGTTCATCCGGGAGAAACTGGCGGGAACGGTGGCGTGGAACAACTGGTATGGGTTTTCTTTTCTGGATAGTAGAGTGTTTATCCTGCTCATCCCGGCGCTCCTGCTCGATTGGAAACAGTCTCGCCATAAGGATGAAACATTCTTTACAAAGTGGCCTGTTTGGGGAAAAGCTCTATTCCTGGCAGTCCTGATCCTTGTGCTGGTTCTGATTTCTTTTGCGGATACCGGCGCGCCGTTTATTTATGTGGGGTTTTGAGTGTAAGTTTCCATCTAAAAAAAATAATGATGGACCGGAATTTGAGTGCCTGCACCCAAAACTGGCCGGTGGTAAAATTTAAATGAGCAGACCGGCATCAACGTGCCGGTCTGCATTTTAACGCCGGGAGTTTCCCGGAATTAGCTGGTTGACAATCTAGCGCTCTACGCGTGGTTTGGCAATATTAACTTTCAATTCGTGCTCAGCCATGGAAAAAGCATTGTACATGCTGATGGCCTTTTCCGCTTCGGTCTGGTCTGTCATCGTGACAAAGCCAAAGCCTTTGGACTGGCCGCTATCCCGGTCTTTGATGATATCAACTGCGGAGACGTTACCAGCCTGTGCAAACAACGTACGCAGTTCGTCTGCGGTGGTTGATTTGGCCATGTTTCCTACATAAAGTTTGACGTCCATATTTCACTTCTCTCTCCGGCAAGCTGCCGGTGAACAAAAAAAGCCGCCACCCATAAAAGGGTCGGCGGCAGAGTTACCACGCAAATCCAGTTTTACTCCATCTAAGATTGTACCACAGATATGGTCAGCAGCCGGGATGTCAGGAAATGGGGCAATCCTCAAAAAATGAAATGCTTTCGATGGAATAGGTTTGCGGGAAGAGATCGAAAGGAGTAACCTGGGCCAGCCGGTACCCTCCAGAAATCAAACGGGCCGCGTCGCGTCCCAGGGTGGAGGGGTCACATGAGACGTAAGCGAGGCTGGCCGGGTGCCGGGCAAGGAGGGCATTCAGGACACGTTTATCCAGGCCGGCGCGCGGCGGATCCACAATGACAATATCAGGACTGACATCCAGGCTGGGTAGCACCGTCTCTGCAGGAGCCTCGTAGAGCTCGACATTATCGAATTCATCCAGGTTGGCTGTGAAATCCTGGCAGGCCGATGGAGAAACCTCAACCCCGATCAGACGTCCGACGCGCCCGGCAAAAAACGAACTGAACAATCCTACACCACAATAAACATCCAACATGGTTGTCCCGGGAGAAACCGGTAATTGATCGAGCAGGTGCTGCACCATCTTCCCTGCCATGGCGGTATTTACCTGAAAGAACGAAGCGGCCGAAACGCGAAAGGTCCGGTCTTTGACGGATATGGGTATGGTTTTGTCGCCAGCCATCACAACCATATCTTCGCCATTCAGATGCACCACTGAGAGGGCTGCTTCAAGTTCCAATTCGGGCGGTTCGGGATGATCGGACTCCAGCACCAGCATGATCTCATTGTCCATTCCCAGGCGCAAGGAAATGCGTTCCAGCCCCAGGTCTGGTTCGAATTCCAGGCCTGGCCAGAGTTTGTCCAGTGCGGCTTCGGGGAGATGACATTCAGAAATGGGAAACATATCCCGGCTGTTTGCCCGGATGTATCCCAATTCACCTGCGCGCGAAAGATGGAATTGAACGTGGTTACGGTAATTCCACTCCTGCGGCGAAGCGACCATGGGCTGCACTGGCGGGTTTTGTAACTTCCCAATGCGGATTAACTGGTCGCGCAAAATGTCAGTTTTCAGCTGGAGTTGTACCTGATAGGATAGGTGTTGGTAATGACACCCTCCACAAACCCCAAAATGGCTGCACTTCGGCGTGATGCGCTCCGGCGCAGGGTCGAGCACTTCCACCAATTCGGCGCGGATGTGAGCGCGTTTCTGCTCGATTACGCGGATGCGAACCGTCTCTCCGGGTAACGCAAAGGGGACAAATACGGCGCGGCCGCCTATCCCGCTCGAAGGGTCGGGCTCTCTGCCCAGGGCGTCACCGCCGTATGTGAGTTTTTCGAGTTTGACGGTTAGCAGGTCCGATGTCATGGACGAAGAAGGGGCGCGGCCTCCACCTGGCAGAGTTCACTCCCTGACAGTCTATTTCACGAACAGGGCCAGCAACTGATTCTGGAATACCGCCAGTATGATCAGAACTACAATAAAGGATCCGGCCAGGATACCAATCCGGCGAAGTTCACGCTTGGTGGTACTGTAATCAGGATTAAATTCAACTGTTTTCGCCACGGTAGTGGAAATTGGGCGGGGAACCTGACGGGAAACCTGTCGCTTACTCTTCTTGCTCATAATTCTCCTAAGGGTTTTGAAGTTTTGCAAACACTACAATGCGGCTTTTATCAACCATGTATGGGTAACAACTGATGAGTGTGAGGGTTGGCACGCTGGTGGGGTTCATCACATCCACCTGCGTCGGTGCGACAATCTGGCTGCTGGTCACAATGTAAACGAATTGCTGCTGCGCCGTAAAAAGCAGCACTTGGTCACCGGGTTGCAGGCGGTCAAGGTTACGGAATATTTCGCCAAACACATCGTCATGCGCCGAAAGAACCACGTTCCCGGTCTGCCCAGGGTCGGCCGAACCAACATGCTGGCCAACGCCTTTCTTCAATTGATCCCAGGAATCGCCCTGGACAACCGGTGCATCCACATTAATCGCCTGGATCTGGATTCGGTTTGCCTGAGCTGGTCCCGGCGTGGGCAGGGGCAGGTCGGCGATGGATTGTACCAGCGGGCGCAGGTGCTCCGGAATTTCAGCTTCGTTGGGCTGCGCGCCACCCGGAGCAGTCGGTGGAGTGTGACCGCTTGGCAAAACGATTGCCGTAATGAGCGGTGTAGGCGTCAGCGTATCCTGCTGCAGAGCGATGACCACTTCCTGATTTAACGATTGTAAAAGGCCAAACCAGTTGAGCATCAGACCTACCAGGCCAAGCACTGCCAGGATTTCGACGCTCAGCAAGATCCCGTCGTACCAGCGCCTGCGCGCTGTGCGAACACCGGTGCTTTCAGAAACAGAATCCGCTTCATCAACCGGGAGCTGGGTGCGCCACTCTTCCAGGGCAGCCGGTGGCAAATCCGGCGAAAGCAAGACGGCCCGGCCACTCCTGCGAAAACGCTCCAGGCGCTTCTGACGTGCATCGTGGCGTTTATCAAGCAAGAGACGGCGCAGTTCCTGTTCCGAAAGATCTTCGGGGCTCTTCGGGTTGGTCACGGGCGTGATTATACCGCACCTGGGGGGCTGTTTTTTAGAGCCGGGAATGGACATTTTAGACGGTCAAATGCTGTATAATAAACCTGCCTGACGACATTCACTTATTCACAGGCGCTTTTTCTCTCAGAAAAGGAGGCTTTTATGGCATTCAGTTTTACCAACAAACGCGGGGTGACCTACTTCTTGCATGCCAAAGTAACAACAACGAAAACTGGCAAGACCCAGACGCTTTATTATTTTGCAAAAGAAAAGAAAGCGGGAGTTCTGGAAGCCGTGCCGCAGGGATACAAGGTGGCTGAAACGGTCAATGGCCTGCCAGTTTTAAAGAAGGCCTAGCGAAGGAAATTCTTGAAATCAAAAGCTCCCCGGATGGGGAGCTTTTGATTTCACATAAAGAAGTCTCATGATGTTGATGGGATAAGCATCAGCTGATTCTATTTTCTTGCTGGAAGATATAACCGTTCAATATACTCTTTTAGCATCCGTCGCGTACTGAACTGCGAAGTGATCGTCCGCATGGATTCCTTCACCATCGCCATCCAATCGACCGGGACGTTATCAATATTACGCTCGTTGTAATAGAGAGGGATGATCTGGTTCTCCATGGTGTCGTAAAGGCTGTTGGCATCCGTCTCGTCATCCACCTCGGTATCCAGGTCGGCATCCGGGCCGATTGGCCAGCCGTTTGACCCATTGTAGGCCTCCCGCCACCAGCCATCCAACACCGAGAAGTTGAGCGCCCCATTCAGGGCGGCTTTCATGCCGGATGTCCCGGAGGCCTCATTCGGGCGGCGCGGGTTGTTCATCCACACATCCACACCTTGAACCAGGTAACGGGCCAGGTTCATGTCATAATCTTCCAGGAAAACCAGCCGGCCGCCGTTCTCGGCTTTTTTGACGATGCGGTAGACCTCCTGGATCAGAATTTTGCCGGGCTCGTCGGCAGGATGGGCTTTGCCTGCAAAGATAATTTGCACCGCCCGGTTGGGGCGATTGATAATTTCCAGCAAGCGATCCAGATCATGGAAGACAAGATTGGCGCGCTTATACGTGGCGAACCGCCGGGCGAAGCCGATG
>Ga0187853_10001117_pt1 | contig 25336 bp, 14 predicted proteins | sample June2016WEW_6_10_2_FD_132417 | JGI IMG/M metagenome (GOLD analysis project Ga0187853, IMG submission 132417) | Peatland microbial communities from SPRUCE experiment site at the Marcell Experimental Forest, Minnesota, USA - June2016WEW_6_100 | ecosystem: Environmental > Terrestrial > Soil >... | reverse complement strand
CGAGTTCTGGATCGAGAACCGAGGCCGCCACGAAGGCCGCAAGAGCTACGATTCCTACGGCCAGGACGACCGACCGGTGTTGCAACAGCAAACCATCGAGGGCCACGCGGTCCGCGCCACACTGCTCTGCGCCGGCCTGGTGGCTGCCGCCAATGTCAACGGTCGTGAAGATTACCTCACTGCCGCGCGGCGCCTCTGGGACAACATGGTTCGGCGCCGCATGTATGTCACCGGCGGGCTGGGCGCCGTGGCCGGCCACGAAGGGTTCGGCCCCGATTACCTGCTGCCCAACAATGGCTACCTTGAAACCTGCGCCGCCGTCGGCGCGGGCTTCTTTCACCAAAACATGAACCTGACTTTCGCCGACGCGCGCTACGCCGACGAACTCGAGCGTGTCCTCTTTAACAGCGTCCTGAGCGGCGTTTCGCTGAAAGGAGACACCTACTTCTACGAGAATCCGCTCGAAGCCGGCAAGAAGCGAACGCGTTGGGCCTGGCACGGATGCCCGTGCTGTCCGCCGATGTTTCTCAAAATCATGGGCGCCCTGCCGGGCTACATCAACGCGCAGGAACCGGGGGCCGTCTTCGTGAATCAGTTTATCGGCTCCCGTGCGACTTTGACCGTGAATGGGGCACCGGTCAGCCTTCGACAAACGACCCGTTATCCGTGGGACGGTGAAGTCAGGCTCGCCGTCGAGCCGGGGCAGGAAACCGAGTTTGCCATCAACGTGCGCCTGCCAGCCTGGTGTCGTGAACCACGATTGCGGGTGAATGGCAACCTCCTGGCGACCTTCGAGAAAGCACGCGGCTACGCCTGCCTCCGGCGAAAGTGGCAGCGTGGCGATGTCATCGAGCTGTCGCTGCCCATGCCCGTGCAGCGCATCAAGGCCCATCCCAAGATCGAAGCGAACATTGGCCGCGTGGCCCTCCAGCGTGGCCCCATGGTTTACTGCCTCGAAGCGTTGGACAACGGCGGGCACGTGCCAAACCTGGTGATTCCACCCGAAGCGCAGCTGAGTGAGGAACACCGCCCGGACTTGCTCGGCGGCGTTACGGTCATCAAGGGGCCCGCGCTCGCGCTGAATCCAGTGGAATGGCCGGATGCGCTATACCAACCGTCCGCCTGTATGCCAGGCGTGACCAAAGTCGAGTTCACCGCCGTCCCCTACTTTGCAAACGCCAACCGGCAGCCGGGCCAAATGATGGTGTGGATGGCAGAGGCCGCGAGCAAGGCCGAACTCTCGCCGGGGAACGACTGACAGACCATTAAAAATGAAACGACAACTCATCATTCAGTGGGTAACGCTCCTCGGCCTCTTGCCGGCAATTGGCCAGGTGCAGGAAGCCGCGATCGCAGTCCACGCAAACCAAACGCTCCACCGTGTTTCGCGCTATTTGACGGGCGCGTGCATCGAAGATGTCAACCATGAGATCTACGGCGGCATCTACAGCCAGATGATTTTCGGCGAGAGCTTCCAGGAGCCGTCCGAAGCCCTGGTCATTGAAGGCTTCAAGACCTACGGCGGTGATTGGAAGATCAGCGGTGACGAACTCTCGGGTAGTGGCGGCGATGGGCCGAAGCTGGTGAGCGACTATCCGCCATTCGCTCGCGGCGAGACCGGCGTGGAGGTCTTTCTTTCCGACCGTAGCGGCGGCAATGCCGGGCTGATCGTGGAAACCAGCCGGCCCGGCAGGGGCGCAGACAATTTCGATGGTTACGAGGTCGCCTTGGATGCCCAGGCAAGCATTCTGCGGCTTGGCCGGCATCGTCACAACTTCGAGTTGATCCGGGACATTCCCTGCGAGGTGCCGGTGGGCCAGTGGATACCCCTGGTGGTCAAAATGACAGAAAGAACGCTCGAGGTCCTGGTCAACGGGACAAGCATCATGCAATACGAGGACCCGGAGCATCCGCTCAACTCCGGCGCGGTAGGTTTGCGGCCCTGGGCGCGCGAGGTGCGTTACCGTAATCTGTGGGTCCGGCCGGTGACGGGAACAAGGACATCGCTCCCCTTCAAATTGAAAGGCGATCAGAGCGTGGCCATTAGCCGCATGTGGCACGCCGTGCAACGCGGCCCAGCCGTCGGCCAATGGCACATGGAAGCCGGCCACCCTTTTGTCGGCGACCGCAGCCAGCGAATCACCTTTGCCGGTGGGGCAGGGGAAATCGGCATCGAAAACCAGGGGCTTAACCGCTGGGGCATGTGTTTCGTTGCCGGCAAACCGTACGAGGGCTGTCTCTGGGTGCGCGCCGGGCAACCGGCGGAATTATTCGTCGCGCTGGAAAGCCGCGACGGCACGAAGGCCTATGCCGAGTCGCGCCTGGCCGCGAGGAGCAACGATTGGCAACGATTGGACTTCACTTTGACACCAACCCAAACCGACAAGTCCGGGCGGTTCGCTGTGACACTCAAGCAGCCCGGTTCCGTCGCGCTGGGTTATGCTTTTCTCCAGCCAGGCGATTGGGGACGGTTCAAGGGGTTGCCGGTGCGCAAGGATGTAGCCGAGGCGCTGATCGACGAGGGGATCACAGTCCTGCGCTACGGCGGCTCGATGGTCAATCACCCGCAATATCGTTGGAAGAAGATGATCGGCCCGCGTGACCAACGGCCGCCTTGCCAGGGAACGTGGTATCCCTATTCTTCAAACGGCTGGGGCATCCTCGACTTCATCGACTTCTGCCGCGCCGCAGGTTTTCTCTCTATCCCGGCGTTTAACCTGGACGAAAGCCCGCGGGACATGGCCGATTTCATTCAATACGTCAACGGCCCTGCTGACAGCAACTGCGGTCGGTGGCGCGTCGCGGCCGGGCGCCCGGAACCGTATCGCCTGAAGTATCTTGAGCTTGGCAACGAAGAACAGGTGGACGAGAACTATTGGCGAAAGTTCAAGCCAATGGCCGAAGCGATCTGGGCCCAAGACCCCGGAGTCACCCCTGTCGTTGGCGATTTGTTCTACAGCCAGGTCATCAGGGACCCGTTTGGCTTTGACGGCGGCGCGGTCAAAACGCTGGCAGCTCACAAGAAAATCCTCGACCTGGCCCGGGAGCATGACTGCGAAGTCTGGTTCGATGTCCACATCGGGACGGAGCAACCGCCGCAACCGGGCACGCTGGCAGGCGAGCGGAGTTTCATCGAGCAACTGGCCAAACTCAGCCCGGGTGCAAAATACAAGGTCGTCATTTTCGAGTTCAACGCCGGCAACCATGCGCTAAAGCGAGCGCTGGCCAACGCGTGCGCCATCAACCAGGTCGAGCGTATCGGCGACAAACTGCCGGTCGCCTGCTCGGCCAACTGCCTGCAACCCGACGGACAAAACGATAACGATTGGAACCAGGGCCTGCTCTTCCTCAACCCGTCGCGAGTCTGGCTGCAGCCACCCGGCTACGTCACGCGGATGGTCTCGCAGAACTACCAGCCGTGGCTCGTGCCCAGCGAGGTCCAGGGTGCCGGCGACCGGCTCAGCGTGAACGCCAAGCGCAGCGAAGACGGCAAGGTGCTCGTGCTGCAGGCAGTGAACATCAGCGGCGAACCCGTGTCCACTGACATCCGTCTCGAGGGCTTCATCCCTTCAAAAGCCACGGCGGCGGTTCAGCAACTGGCCGGGCTCTTGGACGAGGTGAACACCGCACAGGACCCGGAGCATATCCAGCCAACTTTCGGGGAGTGGCGCCACCAGCGTGGCGATGGCCGCGCGCGCTACACTTTCCCGCCGCATTCGTTCACGATGATTCGCTTCGAGTGACCACTGCGAAAACAACCGTTGGCGTCAAGCCAGGGCCACCGTCGTTCCCTCGAGTAAGCGCAGCTAAGGTTCAACGCTGGCCATCGGACCCCTGCGGAGTTGCCGGCGACTAACGGTCCGATGCCCGCTCGCGAAGGCCGGCCTCCACCAAAACGACGGATCCGGTTGGCAAAGCGAGCTTCAGAGGGTGGCTGCCGGGAGCGGTCATTTCCTCGCAGCGATCCTCAAATAGCGACGCCTCCAATCCCGCCGGCACAAGGTAACGGGTCCGGACCTCCCCGACCGTATCGGCCCCCTGCAGCAGCAATTCCGCCGTTTCCGTTTTCCCGGCGCTGGCATTAACCAGGGTCGCGTAAAGGCGTTTGCCATCCGGGCTGAGGGAAGCGCAGACGTCCACTCCCCCGACAGGGCTGGTTTTGATCAAGCGGTTGCCTCGATGGCCCCGGAACAGCGAGAATACCTGGCCAACCCCGGTCAGTTTGGCCGAGAAGGGCTCCACGGCAATCGCCCCTTCGTTGATCGGTTGAAAGTAGGCTGCGGTCACGACCCCCAGGGACTCCGCTTCCCGGCACAGCATATTCAGCGCGCTCGCAGCATAGGCCCCGTCGATAGCATTGACAGACCACTCGTGAGTGAAAGGCTGAACAAACCATGTGTGCCAAACGTTCCACTCGTCAAACGCGATACCGATCCGCTTGCCATCCGGGCTGGCGCTCAAAATGGCGCGCCGGGCGTCATCCAGTGACTGCCGCAGGCCGGAACCAGGGAACCTGGCCAGGCGCCCATACTCCCGCCAGCGCGGCAAGGCTACATGGGCCTCCCCTTCCGGGGCATAATTATGCTCGGACACAAGATCGAACCATTCCCCAGCCTGGGCTACCACTGTCTTGTCCCACTCCGCGCCGCCGCCACACGCAATCAAGAGGATCGAAGGATCGGCCTGCTTCATCGCCTTGGCGTATTCCGAGAGCCTCTTGGCGTAGCCCGCTGCGTCACCCGATGCCGGCCCCATCCATCCCCCCCAGATCTCATTGCCCAGCGACCAATACTTGACTCGGTAAGGCTGCACATGGCCGCGCCCGGCCCGCACCTTGCCCCAACGGGTCTCCACCGACCCATTGCAGTATTCCACCCACGCCGCCGCGTCCGCCGGGGGCGCCACCGCCGGATTCAGGTTGATTGTGATGCTCGGCTCGGCCCCGATCTCCCGGCACAGCTTCATATACTCGTCGATTCCCAGGTCGTGGAAATCGTAATTGTCCGTAAACGGGAGAGTCTCGGTGTTGATGACGTTGATGGGTGGCCGCTTGTCCACTGGCAACAAGCCGTCCTGCCAGCGGTAATCCGCCGTGAAATTCCCCCCCGGCCAGCGCAGCACCGGAACCGATATCTGCTTGAGTTGCTCGATCACATCCCGTCTGATTCCATAAAAGTGATCCGCCGGCAGCATCGATGCCGCTCCCAACCAGGACCTTCCCGGACCCTCGAACGTAATCTCCAGCCTCGCCTCCAGGTCCGTCCCCGACGCCCTCAACTTCCCGCGCCACTCCTGCCAACCTTCCCCAGACAGCTTAATTGATTCCGCCGCATAAACCTGGCCCCCGGCGTCGCTGCACAACCGAACCTCCACACTCCGCTGCCGGTCTGTCCTCAAGCACAACCGCAACTCATATTCCCGGCCCGCCTGCACCGGAATTCTTCGCTGGCCAATTCCACCGCGTATCCCCGCCTCACCAATCTCGACCCCTTGAGATTGACTGCCAGTAAAAGGCTGCTTCGTCTCCGCAAAGAACGCCGCCTGCGGCTTGCCAATCCCATGCCAGCGTGCTGCCACACCGTCCGCGCCCGGTCGGCCGCGGGTTACCGGCGCGCCGCCGCCCGTAGTTGCGGTCGATTCCCCGGCGAACTTGCGATTGGCCAACAGTTCGGCGCTCAGCCCCTGCCAGAGCGCGTGTCGGGTATGCTCCAGGTTATGGCCGAAAAGCAACGGTGATATGGTCCCTCCCACATGCCGCACATCCAACACCACTTGCCGGACGCCGACCACCTGGTTGGTCGTGCCGCGCGGAACGGGCCGTGGGAAATAGCGATCCTCCTTGATCCGCTCAATTTCCTCCGCGCTCAGCACACCTTGAAACAGATACACCTCGTCAATCCGCCCCTCGAGAAAATCTACCGGCTGACCCCCAAATTGCCCCCGTCCGATAATGGTATGGCCCCGGGAAGCCCACTCGTAAGCCCCGCCGGCCGGGTCGTAGGCCTGTTCATCGACCAGCTTGCCGTCCAGGTAAAAGCGCAGCTTTTTTTGCTCCATATCCTGCACCCCGGCGACATGCACCCAGTGGCTGGCCTGCGGCCCACCAACCGAATGAACCGCGAAATCCGTCTTGGGCTCCCCACTGGGGCTGCTCCACTTGGTCAACGCTAATGTGCCCGGCGCCAGCGGCGATTTGGCGCTGCGGTAAAGCAAATAGAAATTGCTCACCTTCTCGTCGTCCTGGCTCAGAATCGTCATGTAGTTGTCCTCAAAGCCCGGCTCCACAGCCACCCAAGCCGCCAACGAATAGCTGCGCGAGGTGTCGATGATTCTCTGCCCGGTGTCCACGACGCTTCCCACGCCGTTTAACTCGACGCAAAGCCCGTACTTGCCTTCCGCGCAAAAGGCGGCGTCACCCAGCAGTGCCGCAGGGCCATTGCTGCCCGCGCAGTCGGCGGTTGCCACGCCGGTGCCCTCCTCAAACGGATAGTACGCCAGCAAAGTGGCCGCTACGCCAGGGTTGGCAGCCCCCAAGCCGAGAACAAGGCCGCAAGTCAGCGCTTCCAATCGTATTCGAATGCTCATTTAGTGTCGTGGTTTTGGAATGGATCATTCTTGTTTGTTGTCTCAACTCATCCCGCTTTTCGCCCTGCGGTTGCGCATCCAGTGCACAGCCTGGTCGAGAATTACCGCGCTAAGAATCACCACGCCAACGATGATGTATTGCCAGTTCGTATCCAGGCGCCATTCCTTGCCTCCCGGCAGAGTGAGCTTGAAGAGATTGATCCCATTCTCGATCACTTTCATCACCGCACAGCCTATGACAACGCCCGGGATTGTGCCCTCGCCTCCGCGCAACGAGCAGCCGCCGAGCACGACCGCGGCGATAGCGATCAGTTCGTAGGAAGTCCCAACGACGTGTGACATCTGGCCGATGTACGCCGCGTAAACCACTCCCGCCAAGCCCGCCAGACCGGACGAGATGACGTAAGTAAGGACTTCGATCCGCCGGACGTCAATTCCCGAATAAGCCGAGGCCTCTCGGTTGCCTCCGATGGCATAGACTTGGCGTCCAAACACGGAGAGGTGGAGGGCATAGACTGCCGAACCGGCAACCAGCAGAAATATCAGGATGGGATAGGGCAGGAGACATGAATTTCCGATCCGAAAGAGGCCGTGGTCGATGAGGTCGCGGAAGGAGGAGGCGCCGAAGCTGATAGTTCCTCCCCGGCAAATCGTTTGCGAAATCCCGCGTAAGACCAGCATGCCCCCGAGAGTGGCGATGAACGGCTGAATTCCCAATCCGGCGATGAGGATGCCTTGCATCAACCCCGCCAGTACTGCGACCCCAAGAGCAATCGGGATTGACACCCACAACGGCTGCCCCAGACCGCCCCCGACGGGCGCGGAGATCGCAGCCACAATGACGCCGGTTATGCCAATGACGGACCCGACGGAAAGATCGATGCCTCCTCCGACGATCACAAAACTGGCACCGATGGCAAAGATCCCCAACATAGCAATTTGGCGGGTAAGGTTCAGCAAGTTGGCCGCGCTGTAAAAGTCGGGATTCACGGCGGCAAGCATGCCGGCCAGGAGCGCCAGTGCGATGGATATGCCGAATTCTCTTCTCATGTCGTGCAAGTATCTCCGGTCATAAGGCGCGCAATCTGAGATTCGCTCATCTCTTTGCGGGAGAGGATGCCAGCGACATGTCTTTCGTGCATCACGACCACCCGGTCGCACAGGCCGAGGATTTCCTCCATGTCCGAGCTTACTACGATGAGGCTCAGTCCGGAGTCGGCCAAGGCCGTGATTTGACGATAAAGATCAGACTTGGCATTCACATCGATGCCACGGGTGGGTTCATCCAAAATCAGAACCTTGAGCTGCATGCTAAGCCATTTGCCCAGTACCACCTTCTGTTGGTTTCCGCCCGAGAGGTGAAGCACCGTCTTACGCTCGCTGGATGTGCGAATTCCCAAGTGTTCCACCTGTTGGCGGGCGATGTCGCGTTCCCTGGCGCGATGCAACCAACCGCACAGCCCGCGTCTGGCGATGGTGGGCAGTGATATGTTGTCCGCCACAGACATGTTCAGGACTAAACCTTGGAGCTTTCGGTCCTCAGGCACCAGGCCAATCCCGTGCTCGATGGCGTCACTCGACGACCGTGCCGCCCAGGAGGCGCCGCCGAGGCGAACGTCACCCCCGAGGGACGGCGCAAGGCCAAAGAGCGTTCGCATCAGTTCAGTCCGGCCAGAACCGACTAAACCAGCAAAGCCGAGTATTTCTCCACGGTGGAGTACAAAGGAGGCCCCTTCCGGTGCGCCGGCCACGCGCAATGCCCGCGCTTCCAGGATGGCTTCGCCGGGCCGGCGGCTCCTTGGAGGGAACCAAGTGCTGAATTTCCGCCCGATCATCGCGGAGACGATCTGGTCGCGCGTGCTCGTTTTGGCATCGAAGTCCCCGACCCATCGGCCGTCGCGCAAGACAGTGATCCGAGTAGCCAGCAGCAGAATCTCTTCCATCCGGTGGGATACATAGATGACCGCCACTCCCGAGCCGCGCACCTCGGAAATGATTTCAAAGAGCCGCGCTGCTTCCCTGGGAGTCATTGAAGCCGTCGGTTCGTCCATGATCAGGATTCGGGCCTTGAGCGCCAACGCCTTGGCGATCTCGACGAAGTGCATTTCGGCTGAACTGAGGCGCTGCAAAGGAGTGGACGCAGGGAAATTCAGGCCGACTCGTCTCAGAAGTTGCTCGGCGGCAGCATTCATCGGCTTGCGGTTGAGCGCGCCCCAGCGGGTGAATCGGCGCTCCTCGCCCAGAAACACATTGGCCGCAAGGTCCAGGTTCGCCGCCAGCATCCGTTCCTGATGGATGAGGGCGATCCCGAACGCTTTGGCCGCCTGCGCACCGGGAATGGACACCGGCCGCCCTTCCAGAAGAATATCGCCTCCGTCCGGGGTGAGAATTCCGCCAAGAATCTTGATGAGGGTTGATTTGCCAGCGCCGTTTTCACCCACCAACCCCAGGACCTCACCTGGCGAGAGTTCCAGTGACACGCCATCCAATGCGAGCACGCCCGGGAAGCGTTTGGAGATGGCGCGGGCGGAAAGGAGCGTCGAGGGGATTGATGAGGGCAAGGGAGCCATAAGAACTACCACGCGGCTTGCTCGCGTAGCTGTTGCCTGAAGGCGGCGATGTTGGTTCGATTGATCACTTTGAAACCGGTGTCAATGGCTCCGCCAGAGGGCCTGGCGGCCCGACCCTTGAAGGCAAGATCCCGCAACAGTCGGGCAGAAAGGTAACCGTAATCGAACGGGGACAGCACCACCGAAGCCTCGATCACGCCCTGCTCGATACCTTGCAGCGTGCCGTCTTCCTCGTCGAACGCCACCACCTTGATTTGCCCCGCTTTGCCGCTGGCCACCAAGGTGTCACGAATGGCCGGGCCGTTGTACGACCAGAGGCCGGCCAGCAGGGTGATCTTGGGAAACGCCGTCACCACGTCCTCCACTTGCTGGCGGGCCTTGGCGCGGTCTTTGCCGTCCTCCTTCATCGCCACGATATCGATGTTGTGACCTGCGATAACCTCCTTGATTCCCCGGATGCGTTGCACCGCGTTTTCGGCCGTCAGATCCCCCGAAAAACAGGCTATGGTGCCGCCTTGGGGCAAGAGGTTGACAATCTCTTTTCCGGCAGCCTTTCCGGCATCGTACTGCCTGGGGCCAACAAAGGCGATGCGCCTGGAGCGGGGCGCATCGGAGTCAACGGTGGTGACATTGAGGTGCTCAAGCGCCCGGTCGATCTCGCGCACCTGATCCTCGGGCGCGATGACGCTCATCGCCACTCCATGATAGCCTTGGCTGACCAGGTCCTCCAAGATTTGGTTTTGCTCCTCGACCTTGCCGCTGGGTGGATTTTTAAGTTCGACATGAATTCCTGTCTCCTTCTCGAATCTTTTAAGCCCCTGCACCGCCATGTTCCAGAACGGCCCCGGGTTATTAGGCACGAAGGCCAGTTTCAACCGTGTTCCTTGGGGCACGGTGTGGACAGCATTGCGGCTTTTGTCGTTGGCCTCTTCTTGTTTCCAGTTGCAGCCGACGCCGATGGCCAGCAGGGCGAAGCCGCTGGTGATGAGCGGCCAAGCTCGCGAGATTTTGGCAAGACCAGTTCCGATGACGCGCGAAGGGTTTGTCATAATAATTGGGTCAATCAACGGTGTCGGACATCCGCCAGGGTCATCCAGTGATGTTTGGGCAGTTTCGGGCCAGAAAATCCTCAACCTCAGCCGCGCTGGGCAACGAGGGCTGAGCTCCGATCGTCATTGCCGACAGGGCCCCGGCCGCGTTCCCATACCTGACCGCTCTGCGGAGGTCTCCGGTTCGCAGCCATTCCAGCGCCAGGCCCGCAGTAAAGGAGTCGCCGGCCGCAGTGGGATCAACGGCCTGGACCTGGAATGCGGGAACCAATTCACTGGCACCATCGGTGAGGAGGAAGGCGCCGGCTGCGCCCATTTTGATGACGATATGGCGCGCTGCCGAAAGCGTCCGGAGACGCCGGGCCGCTTTCTCGGCCTCGGCCGCGTTCTCACAAGGCAAGCCGGTCAAGGCCTCCGCCTCGCTCTGGTTCGGGCTCAGGATATCAATGCCGTCGAGCAGCTTCAGATCAAAGGGCCTTGCCGGACCCGCATCAAGTATGACCGGCACCCGCTTTTGCCGAGCCGTCCTCACGCTTGCTGCGACCACCGCGTCCGGCACCTCAAGCTGCAGCAGCACCGCCTCATATTCATCCCGGAGGGCGGTCCCGACCTCATCAACCGTTAGTTTCATGTTTGCCCCCGGGTAAACGAGAATGCGATTCTGGCCGGAGTCCTCGACGAGAACGACCGCCAGACCACTCGGTGAAGCGGGATCCACGCTTACGAACTTCGTGGTAATGCCCTCCGCCTTGAGGCCCCGGCACAACTTCCGGCCATTGGCGTCACGCCCAACGCGAGCGACAAGAAAAACCTCCGCGCCGAGTCTGGCGGCGGCGACGGCCTGATTAGCACCCTTGCCACCGGGCAGGTACGAATAAGCCTCGCCCATCCGATTCTCGCCCGGAGCCGGTATCCGGTCCGTCTGGAGGACCAAGTCCATATTCATGCTGCCCACGACCAAAAGGCGTAACATTCTGCTCATTGCATCTCTGCCCCGTGCTCAATCAGCCTGAGCAACTTAGCGTGGCGATCCGCCAGCGACTGTCCTTGACGATACAAACTCGAAGTCCCGACCACCAGCACATTCGCACCCGCGCGGATCATTTGCGGGATGTGCTCAAAACTCACATTCCCATCCGCTTCGATGTCAATCCTCAGTCCGCGAGCAGTGATCATCGCCCGAAGTTTTTCGATTTTTCCCAGGGTATAGGGCACGAGTTCCTGGCCGGCAAACCCTGGATTGACCGTCATCACCAACACCAGTCCAACGATTTCCAACACATGCTCGATATTGGCCAACGGAGTTGCAGGATTGATCGCGACCGCTGGAATGGCCCCGGAGGACGCAATCAGTCGGAGAGTGCGGTCGAGGTGCTTCTGACCCTCCGCATGCACCGAGATGAGTCGGCTGCCGGCTTTGATGAAGGCCTCGATGTGGCGGTCAGGCTCTTCGATCATCAGGTGCGTTTCCAGAGGAATGTTCGTCATCGAGTGTAACTGACCCTGGATTTCCGGTCCGAAGGTGATGTTCGGCACAAAACGGCCGTCCATCACGTCGCAGTGGACTCGGTCGACGCCGAGTTCTTCAAGCAACCTCAAGTGTTCCTCCAACCTCCCCCAGTCGGCGCAGATGATGCTTGGGGCGATTTGGATCTTACGGTTGTCCATGACCGCTTGAGTGCACGCCGCCGCACAAGTGTGCTTCCAGTCCAAGCTCAGCGAGCATGGCAGCCTTAATGCGGCAGGCACGTTGGGCCTGTCTGGCATTCGGAGCATAGACCACTTGGATGTGATTGGATTTGTGCCGCGCCATCATCTGGTCGCGCGTGACGGTTGCAACAAACAGAATTACTTCTTCCCGCCGGCATGGCTGGGCGCCGAACGCTCCGCAAAGGATGGCAGCGTGAAGGCTTGATGAGGCTCTTCCTGATACCAGAAGGCCACGGTCGTGTAGTCGTCGGCATCGCTGGTCGTCGGCGTGCCGTTTTCATGCTGGTTCTGAATCTGGACTTTCAATGAGTGCCGGAAGCGCACCGGATTGGCCAAATACCACCGGTACATCCGGTTGTCGCCCTTCTCCATCTGCAGGTAACCGCTTTCAAGATACGAGTACGTGTGGCCGAAACACCAGCAGGCGCCGTATTCGTCTTCCGTCCCCGGCGTGTGGGTCTGCGTCTTGCCGTCCAATTCAAAGATCGTGTCGCCTTCGCCCCACCACCCGTCGAACTCAGTGTGGACTTGCAGGAGGTCCCCCACGTACTGGCCGCGTCCTCGCACCTCCAGAAGAGTGTGCAGGCCGTTCTTGACCGGATTGCCCCTGTTCCACGCGCAGTGAAAACGGCTCTGCTCCTTTGCGAACGCGGCGTCTTCCTCGTAATCGATCCCGTAGGCCACGCTCTGCGAGTAGTCCCTGTTCCCGTCGTTGGCCAGGACGAACCGTGCTCGCCGCGAGAAAGGCATGGGAAGATAACACATGTAGCAGCCGTGGTTGATCTTCATGGGCGCGGATTGATAATCGATGGTTTCCCCGCCCATGGCACCGAAGAAGTCAGACAATGGCGCCTGCACACTGGGTTCGGTTTCGTCGTCCCAAAACATCCTCAACACCAGGCCCGGATACCAGTGGACCTGGGTGTCGTCCGTGATATAAAAGTAGGTCACCTTGCCAGGGCCTTTCAGGTCGGCTAACACCGCCTCTTTGCCTTTTGGCACGCTCAATAGATGATACTCCATATGGGTGCGGGAGACAGCATCAGTTATCCGGAACAGGTCTTGCACCGGTTGTGCGGTTGCCTTTCCCGGCAAGAGGGGGGCCAGGCCTCCAATCGCCAATGAAATAACGATTTTGAGTTTTATCGAATTCATAACAGTGTTGCTGGGCGGGCTTCGTTCATCCGAATCTTCATCTGACGCAGGCAATGGAACTCGCAAGTCATTCAAGACGAAACTCGAACTCGCCGCATCGCCTGCGTAGAGTATTAACGGGCAGGTCAGCGGCGGCAAGACTCGACTTTACGTGTCCGCGACAAACCTGGATTACCAGGTTAACGACTTGGCAATTACAAGTTCGCAGATGCCTGAGAAATCCAAAACTTCGCCTATTTCACTCTCTCCCTCCTAGCCTGCCCCGGATTGGAGAGATAAGCACCGCACGACTCGCGCACGACCAGATGGGGAGTGAGCAGGAGGGTGCGCAAGGGTTTGTCCGGATCGGAGATTCGCGTCAGCCTGGCATCAAAGGCGATGGCGGCGATGTCACGGCACGGCTGATGAATCGTCGTCAATGGCGGTGAGATAATCGTCGCGCAAGCGACAAAACCGATGTGTTGGCTGCCCAGGTTGATAAGATGTTCGGCGAGAGTGTAACCAGCAAGGAAGTTGTCGATACCGGCTAGATCAAGGTCACTGCGCGTCGGAAAGGGTCCGATATCCCGGCCCCAGCCCGACGCGTCACGAGGCCTTCGGCCTGGAGGTCACGCAAAGCGCGGACTACAGTCGGTCGCGACGCCCTAAATCGAATGACCCATTGGGACTGGCTCGGGAGCCGGCCCATGTCGCGATACTTGCCGGCGCCGGTTTCGGCAGCGAGCGCACAGAAGATCTGGCGATGTTTGGTTTCCTGAGGCATACGCCAACGCGTTATTGCCAAGTTGTTAACCTGATAATCCAGGTTTCTGGAGCACATGTCAAATCGAATCTTTCCACCGCTGACCTGCGGGCTTATTGTCCGAATGGTGCCGCGAGTTCGATCTTCATCTTGGGCTGGTGAGTCCTGTCGCTGTATGCTGGATGGACAAAGCCCGTTCTTTCGGCAAAGATGTGACGAAATCGAGAAAACTCAAGACTGTTATGAGCAAAAGATCCCTAACCGCCCGAATCGGGCGCGCAGGCGCCTTCACTCTCATTGAACTGCTGGTGGTCATTGCCATCATCGCCATCCTGGCGGCCATGCTCCTGCCCGCGCTCAGCAAGGCCAAGGCCAAGGCTCAGGGCATTCGCTGCGTGGCGAACAACAAACAATTCGTCTTGGCTTGGACCATGTATGCCTTCGACAATCAGGACGTGCTGGTCATGAATATCCCTGGCAACCCGGATCCGCTCGGCCCAGGCGGGAGTTGGTGTGATGGTTGGGAAAATTGGACCCCGGCCAACACGGACAACACCAACACGCTGCTCATCACCAAGGCCAAGCTGGGCCAGTGGGTCAGCCGCTCGATCGGCATCTACAAATGCCCGGCCGACCACTACCTCTGCGTTGAGAACGGCCAGCAAATGCCCCGGGTGCGCAGCTTTTCCATGAATGGCTTCCTCGAAGGCTACGGCTTCTCCACATCAAGAACAGGCGCCTCCAATTGGTATCCCTTATATCGCTGCTACAACAGGATGAGCGACATCACCGGTTCGCTGCCAGGTGGAGTCAACCTGTTCGTAACCGGGGAAGAGCATCCCGACTGCATCGATGACGCCTGGTTGATTACCGACCCGGGTAATCCGAACACGTGGTTCAACCTTCCCGCCAGCTATCACAACCGAGCGGGCGGCTTCAGCTTCGCCGATGGCCATGCGGAAATTCACAAATGGCGTGACCCCAGGACCGTCAAGCCCGTGACTCAAGATTGGGAGAGCGGCGAGTGGGACCCCGCGCCCGGCAGCGTGGACATCAAATGGATGCAGGCCCACTCCACCACGCCCTTGGGTGTGGCAGCGAGATGAATTCCAGTGCGCTGCCAGGGATCGCTGAACCTGAAAAATGCGCCGGCGGCGCCGAAATTGTGTCGAATCTTGCCGCCTCTGACCTGCCTGTCTATTCTTCGGGTGATGCCGCGAGTTCGATCTTCATCTGGAATGGCTTGTGAGTTCTACCGCTTATGTGGGATAAACAAAACCCGTTCATTCGGCAAAAATGCGACGAGATCGAGACACCTCACGACCGTTATGAGCAACAAATCCCTAACCAACCGAATCGGGCGTGCGGGCGCCTTCACTCTCATCGAACTGCTGGTGGTCATTGCCATCATTGCCATCCTGGCGGCCATGCTGCTGCCCGCGCTCAGCAAGGCCAAGACCAAGGCTCAGGGCATTCAATGCCTGGGGAACAACAGACAATTCGTCCTGGCTTGGACCATGTATGCCGGCGACAATCAGGACGCGCTGGTCATGAATGTCCCTCTCAACCCGGATCCGCTCGGCCCAAAGGGAAGTTGGTGTGATGGGTGGGAAGATTGGACCGCGGGCAACACGGACAACACCAACACGCTGCTCATCACCAAGGCCAAGCTGGGCCTGTGGGTCAGCCGCTCGACCGGCATCTACAAATGCCCGGCCGACAGATACCTCTGTGTTGAGAACGGCCAGCAAATGCCCCGGGTGCGCAGCTTTTCCATGAATGGCTTCCTCGAAGGCTACGGCTTCTCCAGAACACGCTCGTCCAATTGGTATCCCAAGTATCTCTGCTACAACACGATGGCCGACATCGCCGGTTCGCTGCCAGGTGCAGTCAACCTATTCGTAACCGCGGATGAGCATCCCGACGGAATCGATGACGCCTGGTTGATTACCGACCCAACCACTCCGAACGAGTGGTTCAACCTTCCCGCCAGCTATCACAACGGAGCGGCCGGCTTCAGCTTCGCCGATGGCCATGCTGAAATTCGCAAATGGCGTGACCGCAGGACCGTCCAGCCGGTGACTCAAGTTTGGCATAGCGGCGAGTGGGACCAGGCGCCCGGCAGCGTGGACATTAAATGGATGCAGGCCCACTGCACCGCGGCCACGGGTGTGGCAGCGAGATGAATTCCAGCGCGCTGCCGGCGATCGCCGGTCTGGGAATTCCGGCTGATCAGGGTGCGTCGATTGCCCACGCAGACATCGACGAGGCCATCCTTCACGATCAGGTCAACGGTGACCTGCTTGTCCAGGTCCGGAACGTGGTCCAGGGCCGCTCCCCGCCCCGGCACGACGGCTGATTCGCCATCGAGCGGTTGGCCATATTCCAGGCGTTGTCGGGCGGGATCGAAGCGCAGTTCGCAGCCTTGGGCATACGCTCCCGATCCACGACAGCAGAGGCCGAAGCTCCCAACGCCCGGCTCGGGTTTGGCACGGAGTTTGATACGCACGTTCTGCGGCAGGCGGGTCAGCGTGCCACAGGCGAAACCGTCCTTTCCATCAACGCGCACGCCGTGGGCTGCCATCGCCACCCGGCCTTTTACAGGTTCGCACGGGAGAGCGAGCTTGTTCCCGGTCGGCGGGATCATCTCTGCCGGCCATTTCATGCTCAAACTGCCGTCCGGTTCCTGGACCAGTTCACGAAAAACGAGTTCCTGGGCATAGCTCGCACCACCGGGGAAACCGGCGTAGAGGTAACGGCCACCCTTGAATTCGCATACGACCGGAGCGCCGAGGGCATCACGCAGCGCCTGGCTGGCGGGTCGAATCCAATCCCGGGTGTCCTCGATCGGCTGCTTCGACAGGACGTATCCGCCACAGCCCGTCCCCAAAGAACACTCGGTCGGGTCGGTAATGGGCAAGGCCAGGGGATGTTGTTGCCAGTGCATGAGATCGGTGGTGCTCAGGTGCGCGAACTGTCCCCGAGTCAAGGCCATTTTCCTCGTGGCCCGCAGCCTTCTGCCGCCACGACTCTCGGCCGGCTATACCGGGTCGGCTTGGCCCTCTTCCTCCAATGGCGCCCAGCGCCGGGCCGCCGCCAACGCGATAAAACCTGCCCCCTGTGAAGGGGCCGCCAAATCCACCGCCCCAGCTCGCCACCGAACTCAAACCAGGTACGCCGGCAAACAACTCCAGCCCGTGCGCGGGTGAATCTTGAATCAACCGCCGGTTCGGATTCCTGAGCCCTTTACAAAGCTGGCATTGTCAAGTTCTTGACCTGATAAGGTAGGTTTCTGCGGAAATTGTCAAGTCAACTCTTGCCGCCGTTCAGGCCGATGGCCAGAATGGGCTCGAGTGAAAACAGATCTCAAAACCTCAGCGGCAAAAACTCATGGACCGCTGGCCAAAAGCTCCCAAAATCAACCCGGTCCAACTGATCGAAAAAACAATAGCCGAATTGGACTGGGGCCCTTCGCTCAAGACGGACACAACGAAAAAAGAACCGAGGCAGACAACTATGAAACGATACCAGATCAGCAGTCGTCCCATTGACTCACTCTTCATCGGACTCTTGTTGCTGGGCGGCTTGGCAAGCCCAGCCTTCGCACAGGTCCTCACCCACCGATACACCTTCAACGAAACGGCGGGAGCGACGAACGTCCGTGATTCGGTCGGTACGGCGAACGGCACCTTGATTGGGACCGGCACCTTTGACGGCAGCGGCAATCTGAATCTGCCCGGGGTGGATGGGTATGTGGACCTGGGCCCGAACTTGATAACCGGTTACACGAACCTCACGATCGAAGCGTGGGGCACCTTTGGCACCAACGCGGCCTGGGCCACTTTGTTCGGCTTTGGCGATACTGATCCGGCCACGGGAACCGGGGCCTACGGCATCGATTTCTCCCCGCACAGCGGCCCCGGGGCGTGTCTGTTCGAGGTGTATAATACCGATCCGGGCACCGCCGGCGCGCAGGGGGTTTCCTTTGCACCGCCCCTGGACGGCCAAGGCAAAATGCAGGTGGCAGCCGTTTATGACCCGCAGGTGCCAATCATGGCCATTTACGTGAACGGGTCTCTGCAAGCATCCTCCACCGCCATCGCCATCCCCTTCGCCGACATCACCAACGCGTACAGCTACATCGGCCAGTCGCTCTACGTGGGCGATCCGTTTCTCAACGCCACGCTTAACGAGTTCCGCATCTATGCCGGTGTGCTCTCCCCCTTCCAGATTGCGCTCGATGCTGCGGCGGGACCGTCCAGCATCATTACAAATGCCGTTTCGCTCACGAACATCAATCTGACCGTGCCGTCGCCGGTCATTGCCGGCCAGACCGTGCGTGCGGTGGTCGCGGGGGATTACCAAAACATCAAGGGCGTCAGCTTGCAATCCCTTAATCCGACTTTGCAATCGGGTGACACCAGCATCCTGGCGGTCGGCAGCAACCTGCAATTAAATGCCATAATGCCAGGCACCACCACGCTGATTGCCTCTTACGGCGGCCTTTCCGCCACGCAAAGCGTGACCGTAATTCCGTTGGCTCCAGCCCATCGCTACAGCTTCAATGACCCGGCCGGCTCGACGACCTTCGCCGACTCAGTCGGCACCGCCGACGGCACCGTGTTCGGCGCCGCGAGCCTGGACGGCAACGGGCATCTCGTATTGCCCGGCGGGGGCGGGGGGAATAGTACTGCTGATGACAACTATGCGGCATTGCCGCCCCACCTGATCGACAGTTTCAACGCGGTGACCCTCGAATTCTGGGTCGCCATGGGCGCAATTCCAACCTGGGGCCGGTTGTTCGACTTCGGCGACACCGACGCATCCGGTAACGGGCTAACCGTCCTTGACTGCGCGCCGAACAGCGGTTTCTCACCCGCCGGCGTCAACTTCGAAGTCGGCCCCAATTTCTATTGTGATGCCACGCCCCCCCTGGTCAATTGGACCGGGCACGCGGTGTTTATTTTCAATCCCGGTCAGTATCTGGCCGTTTACACCAACGGTATCTTGATGCACATGACCACCGGCGTGACCGATGGGATGTCGGCAATCAACACGACCCACAGTTACCTGGGCAGGTCCTCCTGGAATGGCGATCCGAACGGCGTGCAGACGATCGACGAGCTGCGCATCTACAACGGCGTTCTGCCCCTCTACCAGATTGCGATCGATGCTGTGTCCGGACCCACCAGCGTCATTACCAGCCTGGGCGCCATCACGAATCTTCACTTCGCCGTCCCTTCGCCGGTTTATGCTTTTCAACAGTCCATCCAGGCGACGGTCACGGGGGATTTCCAAAACGCCCAAGGCGTCAACTTGGCATTCGCCAACCCCCGGCTGCAACCGGCCAACACTAACGTTCTCCAATTTGCCGGCAACCTGACGCTCGACATCGTTGGCGCAGGCACGACAGAAGTCATCGCCACGTACGGCGGGCTTTCGGCCACACAGACCGTGACCGTAGTCCAAAGTTCTCTCGTGCTCACACATCGCTACAGCTTCAACGACTCGGCCAGCTCGACGAACTTCGTGGACTCAGTCGGCAACGCCGACGGCACCCTGTTCGGCACCGCGAGTCTGGACGGCATGGGCCATCTCGTGTTGACCGGGGGGGCCGGAGGCAATAGTCCTTCTGATGACAACTATGCGGCAGTGCCGCCTCACCTGATTGACAATTACAGCGCCGTGACCTTCGAGTTCTGGATCGCCCTTGGCGCGATGCCAACCTGGTCCCGGGTGTTCGACTTCGGCGACACCGAAGGCGGTAATGGGCAAAACCAGATTGACTGCGCGCCAAACGACGGTTTATCACCCGTCGGCGTCAACTTCGAAGTCCCCGGCGCCAATGTGAACCTCCCGCCCCCGCTCGTCAATTGGACCGGGCACCTGGTCTGTGTGTTCGACCCCGGTCAGTATCTGGCCATCTACACCAACGGTGTCTTGATGGGCATAAACAACGGTGTGGGAGTGCAGATGTCGGCGCTCAACACTACCCACAGTTACTTGGGCAGGTCGTCCTGGGGCGATCCCAACGGCGTGGAGACCTACGACGAGTTCCGCATCTACGAAGGAGCCATGGCGCCCAACCAAGTTGCGGCCGATTATCTCGCTGGACCGTCCAACAACATTGCCGTTTTTGGCGCCCTCACGAACCTTCACCTTGGCATCCCTTCGCCCGTTTCTACTGACCAAGCGCTGCCCTTGCAGGCGGCGGTCACGGGGGATTTCCAAAAGGCCAAGGGCGTCAACTTGACAGTCGCTAACCCTGCACTGACATCGGCCAACACAAACATTCTCAAGCACGTCGGGAACCTGACCCTCCAGATCGTTGGCGCAGGCACGACGGAAGTCGTCGCAACCTACGGCGGGCTTTCGGCCACACAAACCGTGACCGTACTCCAAAGTCCTCTCGCGCTTACACACCGCTACAGCTTCACTGAATTGGCCGGCTCGACGAACTTCAACGACTCAGTCGGCACCGCCGAGGGCACACTCTTCGGCACCGCGAGTCTGGACGGCATGGGACATCTCGTATTGCCCGGGGGGGATGGGGGAAATAGCACTAATGACAACTATGCGGCACTCCCGCCCCACCTGATTGACGATTACAGCGCGGTGACCTTCGAGTTCTGGGTGGACATTGCCACCAACTGTCCAACCTGGGGCCGGTTGGTCGATTTCGGCGACACCTCGGCCGGCGGTAGTGGGCAAAACGACATTGACTGCGCGCCGAACGACGGTTTCACACCCGTTGGCGTCAACTTCGAAGTCGATGGCGCCTACAATACCCACCCCGCGCCCTCCCTCGTCGGTTTTAACGGGCACTTGGTGCTGGTTTTCGATCCCGCGGCTCAGTATCTGGCCATTTACACTAACGCTGTCCTGTTTGGCCTGAACAGCGCCGTCATTTGGCCTATGTCCAACCTCAACACTACCCACAGTTACCTGGGCAGGTCGTCCTTCTTGGTCGATCCGAACGGCGCGGCCACGATCGACGAGTTCCGCCTCTACAACGGAGCCATGGGGCCCAACCAGATTGCCGCGGATTATGCCGCTGGACCGTCCAACAACATTACCGTTTTTGGTGCCCTCACGAATCTTCACCTCACCGTCCCTTCGCCCGTTTTTACCGGCCAAGCGCCCTTGCAGGCGGTGGTCGTGGGGGATTTCAAGACCATCCAAGGCGTCAACTTGACAACCGCTAACCCTCCACTGACATCGGCCAACACGAACGTTCTCCAGTACGTCGGGAACCTGACGCTGCAGGTCGTTGGCGCAGGCACAACGGAAGTCATCGCCACCTACGGCGGGCTTTCGGCCACACAGACCGTGACCGTAGTCCAAAGGCCTCTCCTGGTCACACATCGCTACAGCTTCAATGAATCGGCCGGCTCGACGACCTTCGCCGACTCAGTCGGCAGCGCCAACGGCACCGTGTTCGGCGCCGCGAGCCTGGACGGCAGCGGACATCTCGTGTTGCCCGGCGGGGGCGGGGGGAATAGTACTACTGACAACTATGCGGCACTGCCGCCCCACCTGATTGAGACTTACACCGGGGTGACCTTCGAGTTCTGGGTCGCCTTCGGCTCGAATCCAACCTGGGGCCGGTTGTTCGACTTTGGCAACACCGACTCTTCCGGCAATGGGCAAAACCAGATGGACTGCGCCCCGAACAGCGGCTTCGGTGGCATCAACTTCGAAGTCCCCTCCGCCCATATTGCCGTCGAGCCCAGTCTCAACAATTGGGCTGGGCATCTGGCCTTGGTTTACGATCCCGTGGCTCAGTATCTGGCCATTTACACCAACGGTGTCTTGATGGGCATGACCACCGGCGTGAATTATCCTCTCTCGGAGCTCAACACTACCCACAGTTACCTGGGCAGGTCCTCCTGGAATGGCGATGCGAACGGCGTGGCCACGATCGACGAGTTGCGTATCTACAACGGCGTTCTGCCCACCTACCAGATTGCGCTCGATGCCGCGGCTGGACCGTCCAACACCAATACCGATCTAGGTGCCCTCACGAAGCTTCACCTCGCCGTCCCTTCCCCTGTTTATTCTGACCAACTGTCCGTGCTCGCGACGGTAACGGGAGATTTTCAAAACGCCAACGGCGTCAACTTGGCATTCGCTAACCCCCCGCTGGAATCGGCCAACACTAACGTTGTCCAGTCCGTCGGGAACCTGACGCTGCATGTCGTTGCCGTAGGCACGACGGAAGTCATCGCCACGTACGGCGGGCTTTCGGCCACACAGACCGTGACCGTAGTCCAAAGTCCTCTCGTTCTCACCCATCGCTATAGCTTCAATGAATCCGCCGGATCGACGACCTTCACCGACTCAGTCGGCAACGCCGATGGCACAGTGTTCGGCACCGCGAGTCTGGACGGCAACGGACATCTCGTGTTGCCCGGGGGCGACGGGGGGAATAGCACTAATAATGACAACTATGCGGCACTGCCGCCCCACCTGATTGACAGTTACAGCGCGGTGACCTTCGAGTTCTGGGTCGCCATTGGCGCGATGCCAACCTGGGGCCGGTTGGTCGATTTCGGCGACACCTCGGCCGGCGGCAGTGGGCAAAACGACATTGACTGCGCGCCCAACGACGGTTTCTCACCCGTTGGCATCAACTTCGAAGTTGACGGCGCCTACAATACCCACCCCTCGCCCCCCCTCGCCAATTGGACCGGGTACTTGGTGTTGGTTTTCGATCCCACCGCTCAGTATCTGGCCGTTTACACCAACGCTGTCCTGATGGGCATGACCACCGGCGTGAATTGGCCTATGTCCAACCTCAACACGACCCACAGTTACCTGGGTAGGTCGTCCTTTTTGGGCGATCCGAACGGCGTGGCCACGATCGACGAGCTCCGCCTCTACAACGGAGCCATGGGGCTCAGCCAAATTGCGGCGGATTATGCCGCCGGCCCGAACACGGTGACGGTGCCGACGTCGTCACCGAGCCTGTCCATCGTGAAATCGGATGGGAATATCGTGCTCGCGTGGCCCGAGTCCGCCTCGGGCTACAGCGTGCAAACCACGTCCAAACTCGGGGCGGGGGCCTCGTGGGGGCCGCCGGCTGGAAACCCCTCGCCGGTTGCGACCAACGGCACCTACCAAGTCACGCTGCCCATCGGGGCGCAAGCGGCATTTTATCGCCTCGTCAAGTAGGCGGTCCCAACCGCCGCCAGAACATCTGGACAATGGCCCGATCGGTGAGAGGTTGGGCTGAGTTAGCGGGGGTGGCCGGGGTTCAGGCTCCGGCCACCCGTTGCGTGGGCGCGTTCGGCCGCCGGAGCAGGCCGGTCCAGGCGTCTTGGTCTATAACCTCTTCTCGCACGATTTCGACGGGGCGAAGCTCCGGACGTTCATCGACGGCGTGTGGCTGTTCCACGCTGCGACCAGTCGTTGCGGCTTAGGGTGTGAATCGCTTGCTGTATGTCCGCTTCGAGTTGGTTCGTCGCCGCCCGGGGTTCAGACACCTGACCCTGACCGCAACGATTACCTCGCCTCAAAATGGCTGGTGTTGATTCACCCGCTGGTTTCGGCTAAACAGGAAGCATGAACCGACCCCCGCGAGTCGCGTTGATAATTGAAACCTCGGTAATTTATGGTCGCAGGATTCTCACTGGAATTGCCCGCTACCTGCGCTCGCACCACCGATGGTCGGTCTTCCTTGAACAGCACGAGCTAGGTACGCGGCCACCCGCCTGGCTTTCGTCAGGCAAATGGGACGGAATTCTCAGTCGCCCCACCGATCCCGAACTGGCCCGGCTTTTCCGGCGCGTGCGTGTGCCCGTAGTGGACCTGAATGATCTTTACGAGGATCTGGGTTTCCCGTGGGTGGGTTCCGATCATGCCGGTATTGGCCGACTTGGCGCCTCCCATCTGCTGGAGCGCGGCTTTCGCCACTTTGCCTTCTGCGGCTTCAGCGGCGAACTCTGGGCCACCCAAAGGCGCGACGGATTCTGCACCGAGATCAAAGCCAAGGGCTTGCCAGTCTCCGTGTATGAGTCCCCGTGGCACGGCCCCAACGTGCCCCGCTGGGACAAGGACATTGACGACATCGTACGCTGGCTTCAACGCTTGCCGCAACCACTCGTCGTGATGAGCTGCAACGACGTGCGCGGCCTCCACGTGCTGGACGCTTGTGCTCGCTTCGGCGCTTTCGTTCCGGAGCAAGTGGCCGTGGTCGGCGTGGATAACGAGGAGATTTTTTGCGAGCTCTGCACCCCGCCGCTTTCGAGCGTGGAACCGGACCCGGAACGCATCGGTTACGAAGCGGCGGGATTCCTCGACGCCCTGATGGCCGGAGACTCACCTCCACGAAAACGCATTTCCATTGACCCTATCCGCGTAATGGCACGTGGTTCGACGGAAGCCCTGGCCATCGGAGACCCTATGGTGGTTGCTGCCATGCGTTTCATCCACCAGCAATCGGTCTTCGGCTGCAAGGTCAGCGATGTTCTCCGGCATGTGCGAGTTTCCCGTACCCTCTTGGAACGGCGTTTTCGCCAGCACTTGAAGCGATCCCCGCATGCCGAGATTCGCACGATGCAACTCAGCCGCGTTAAACAACTCTTGACCGAAACGGATTTTACCCTCGAACGCATTGCCGAACTCTCCGGCTTTGAACATCCGGAATACATGAGTGTGGTCTTTAAGCGAACGTGCGGCCTGACGCCAGGGCAGTATCGCCACCAACACGGGCGGCTTGCCTGACTTAGCGGATAACACGCTCGTTGTGTCACCACAGCCCGGCCCCACTCATGCCCGTAGCGAGCACGGTCGCCCTCATGGCACTCGAATCAACGGCCGGCTCCTTCCCAGATGGATTCCAACTCGAACACCCGCAGGCTACGGACGGTCGCCGGACCCTGGGCGCTTTCGACCACCAGACGATTATCCGTCGGGAGAAAGCAGGTGGACAGGGACGTCTCACCGTCGTTGGCGAAGGTCTCGATGGAGGTCCGGTCCGCGAGGATCTCGACAGCTCTGACGCCGGTCGGCACGGGGGCAGGCTTGGAATTGCAGGCCACCGAGTGGTCTGTCACGGTCAGGGGCATTCCCCGGATTCGGAAAGTCAGAGCGGATCCCCGGGGCACATCCACGTCGGCCAGGTTGTGGAACAGGTCTCCGGCCACATCCAAGGGCCGCGCGGCACAGGGCGTCAGGGAGAGGTCCTTCCAAGCGTGCTGCCGGCGGTGGAGCAGTTGGATTTCATGGACCGGCTCGCGGAACATGCGCAGGGAGCCCTCCAGCGCGCGCAGCCTAAGGGCTGGTGCAAGAATTAATTCCGGTTGTCCGGTCGGTGCATGCAGCCAAAGCGCGGGAATGCCGCGCACTCCAAACGCTTCGCGCTATCGGCCGCGCATCGCTGCTTCGCGAAGCGTTTGGAGTGCGGCGCATCCCGCCGCTCTTGACGCCAATCGTGGTTTAAGAATGTTAGAATTACGCCTCAACCTCGGCCTTTATTTTTGCACAAGGCCTAAGGCCCCTTTGCCGCCTAAAGCCGACTTTGG
>Ga0187853_10001098_pt1 | contig 25558 bp, 23 predicted proteins | sample June2016WEW_6_10_2_FD_132417 | JGI IMG/M metagenome (GOLD analysis project Ga0187853, IMG submission 132417) | Peatland microbial communities from SPRUCE experiment site at the Marcell Experimental Forest, Minnesota, USA - June2016WEW_6_100 | ecosystem: Environmental > Terrestrial > Soil >... | reverse complement strand
GGCGTAGTCGTAGAAGCCGCGGCCCGTCTTCCGTCCGAGCGCTCCCGCGGCCACCATCCGCTTGAGGAGCGGGCAGGGCCGGTACTTGTCGTCCCCCAGCCCGCGGTGCAGCACGTCGAGGATGTTGAGGCAGACGTCGAGCCCGATCAGGTCGGCCAGGGCGAGCGGGCCGAGCGGATGGTTCATGCCGAGCTTCATCACCGTGTCGATGGACTCGGCGGTCGCCACGCCCTCCATCAGGCAGAACACCGCTTCGTTGATCATCGGCATCAGGACGCGGTTGGACACGAAGCCCGGGTAATCGTTGACCTCGACCGGCGTCTTGCCCAGCTCCCGCGCGATCGCCATCACGCGGCCCGCCGTGTCCTGGCTTGTCTCCTGGCCGCGGATCACCTCGACCAGCGCCATCACCGGCACCGGGTTCATGAAGTGCATCCCGATCACGCGGTCCGGCCGGCGCGTCTGCGCGGCCAGCGCCGTGATCGAGATGGAGCTGGTGTTGCTCGCGAGGATCGCCGCGGGCGGGAGGCACCGGTCGAGCTCGGCGAACAGCGGGAACTTGACCGCCTCGCTCTCGAACGCGGCCTCGACCGCCAGCTCGGCGCCGCCGGCCGCAGCCAGATCCGTGGCGGGATGCAGGCGGGCCAGCGCCGCGTCGCGCTCCGGCGCGGTGAGGGTGCCCTTCTTCAGCTGGCGCTCGAGGTTGGCGCGGATCGCCGCGACGCCCTTCGCGAGCGCGGCCTCGGCCACGTCCACGAGCGCGACGTCCCAGCCGTGCTGCGCGAAAACGTGCGCGATCCCGTTCCCCATCGTGCCGGCGCCCACGACCGCGACCTTCGCCATCCGCTCACGCCCTCCCGAAAACGCAGCGCGCGCTCACCGGAGCGCGCGCGTCAGGGGCAGCTTGCGGTGCAGGACCAGCGCCGCCAGACCGACCTTCACGGCGTCCTCCAGCAGGAACGGAAGCGAACCCGCGGCGAACGCCACAGGCGCGCTGCCGGTCATGACCGCCAGCTGGGCCAGCCCCCCGGCGTGCACCGCGATCATCCCGAGCAGCGGGCCTCCGACCAGCCCCGCCCACCCCGGCCGGCGCGCGACGACGAACCCGGCGAGCGCGGCGGCGAACGGGTACGCGAGCAGGTACCCACCGGTCGGGCCGAAGAGCCGCGCCACACCCGGGGCGCCGTACGGCGTGAACACCGGCAGCCCCGCCGCGCCGAGCAGCAGATAGAAGACGAGGCTCGCGGCGCCGCGGCGCGCGCCGAGCAGGCCGCCCACCAGGAGCACCGCGAGCGCCTGCAGCGTGACGGGCACCGGCGTGCCGGGGAGCGGCACCGCGACCTGGGAGGCGAGCGCGACGGCGAGCGCTCCCGCGGCGACGAGCGCGAGGTCGAGGGCGCGGCTCCGGCCGGCTGCGGCCGGGGCGGCGGTGGACGTGGCCTGGGTCATCCGAGACGCTCCACGGAGAGGGCCACGGCGTTGCCGCCGCCGAGGCACAGGGTGGCGAGGCCGGTCGCGGCGCCGCGCGCAGCCATCGCATGGAGCAGCGTGGTCAGCACCCGCGCCCCGCTGGCGCCGATCGGATGGCCGAGCGCGACCGCGCCGCCGTTCACGTTGACGCGGGACCAGTCCCAGCCGAGGGCGCGGCCGTCGGCGAGCGCCTGGACGGCGAACGCCTCGTTGGCCTCGATGAGGTCGTAGGCCCCGATGGTCTTCCCTTCCTTCTTCATCAGGTTCTGCACCGCCACGATCGGCGCGAAGAACAGGTCCTTCGGCTCGCCGCCGCCCGTGGCGTAGGCCGTGATCCGGGCCAGCGGCTTGAGACCACGCTCCCGCGCGAACGCCAGCGACGCCACGACGAGCGCGCTCGCGCCGTCGTTGAGGCCGGGGGCGTTGCCCGCGGTCACCGTGCCGTCCTTCTCGAACGCCGGCTTGAGCTTCGCGAGCGCCTCGAGCGTCGTGTCGGCGCGCGGAGACTCGTCCTTCTCGATCCGCACGGTGCCCTTCCGGTCGGCGATCTCGACCGGGACGATCTCCGCCCGGAAGAGGCCCCGCTCTTGCGCCGCCACGGCCTTCTGATGGCTCGCGAGCGCGAAGGCATCCTGTTCCTCGCGGGACACGCCCGCCTGCTTCGCCGTGTACTCCGCGTAGGAGCCCATGTGCACGTCGCCGAACGAGCACCAGAGGCCGTCGCGGATCACGCCGTCCACCATCGTCTGGTTGCCGAGCTTCACGCCGCTGCGCAGGCCGAAGAGATAGAAGGGCGCGTTCGACATGGACTCCATCCCGCCCGCGACGACGCACTCGGCGTCGCCCGCCTTCACCGCCTGCGCCGCCAGCAACACCGCCTTGAGACCCGAGCCGCACACCTTGTTGACGGTGAGCGCGGGCACGGTGCCGGGGAGGCCGGCGCCGATCGCCGCCTGCCGCGCGGGCGCCTGGCCCACGCCGCCCTGCACCACGTTCCCCATGATCACTTCGGCGACGTCCGCGTCCGCGACCGCGGCGCGGCGCACCGCCTCGCGGATGGCCAGCGCGCCCAGCCGCGGCGCGGTGAGCGGCGCGAGACCGCCCAGGAACCGGCCGATGGGCGTGCGCACCGCGCTGAGGATGACGGGGGTCAACCGGGGATCGGGAGCCGCCATCACGGGCCTCGCATCCGGGTGCGCACCTCGTCCACGAGCCGGGCGAGGAACGCCTCCTGGGCCATGACTTCCTGCTTCTTCCCGGTGCCGCGGACCCGCACGGCCACCGCGTGCGCCTCCGCCTCCCGCGCGCCGATCACCGCCATGTACGGCACCTTGTGCAGCTCGGCATCGCGGATGCGGTAGTTCAGCGTGTCGCTGCGATCGTCGAGCACGGCCCGGATGCCGGCGCCGCGCAGCGCCGCCTCCACGCCCCGCGCCGCCTCCACCTGCGCGTCGCTGATCGGCAGCACCCGCACCTGCTCGGGGGAGAGCCAGAGCGGGAACGCGCCGGCGAAGTGCTCGATGAGGAAGCCGAGGAAGCGCTCCAGCGTGCCGAAGATCGCGCGGTGGACCATCACCGGGCGGTGCGGCTTGTTGTCCGCGCCGGTGTACTCCAGCGCGAACCGCTCCGGCAGCTGGAAGTCGAGCTGGATCGTCGCGCCCTGCCACTCCCGGCCGATCGCGTCGTTGAACTTGATGTCGATCTTCGGTCCGTAGAACGCGCCGCCGCCCGTGTCGAGGCGATAGGTGACGCCGCGCCGCTTGAGCGCCGCCTCCAGCGCCTGCTCGGCCTGCGTCCACGCCTCGTCGCTCCCGAGCTTCTTCTCCGGCCGGGTGGCGAGATCGAAGCGGTACTCGAGGCCCAGCGTCTTCCCCATCACCAGCTCGACGATGTCGAGCAGCTCGAAGATCTCGTTCTCGATCTGGTCGGGCCTGAGGAAGATGTGCCCGTCGTCCATCGTCAGCCCGCGCACCCGCAGCATCCCGTGCAGCACGCCCGACCGCTCGTTGCGGTAGACGTTGGCGATCTCCGTGAGCCGGAGCGGCAGGTCGCGGTAGCTGCGCTGCTGCGAGGCGTACACCAGGATGTGCATCGGGCAGTTCATCGGCTTCACCCGGTAGCGCACGTCCTCCGCCTCGCCCTCCCCCGCCGCCATCGCCGGGAACTGGTTCTCCGCGTACCACGGCAGGTGCCCCGAGCGCAGGAACAGCTGCTCGCGGGTGATGTGCGGCGTGTACACCAGGAGGTTGCCGCGCTCGAGCAGGACGTCCTCGATGAAACGCCGCAGCTGGAACTGGAGCATCGCGCCCTTGGGGTGCCAGAAGATCAGCCCCGGCCCGACGTCCTCCTGGATGCTGAAGAGGTCGAGCTGCTTCCCCAGGATGCGGTGGTCGCGGCGGCGCGCCTCCTCGAGCCGGTGCAGGTAGGCGTCGAGGTCCTGCTTCGAGAACCAGGCGGTGCCGTAGATGCGCTGCAGCATCTGGCGTTTCTCGTCGCCGCGCCAGTAGGCGCCCGCCGCGTGCAGGAGCTTGAAGTGCTGCAGCCGCCCGGTGCTCGGCAGGTGCGGGCCGCGGCACAGGTCCTCGAACGGGCCGTCGCGGTAGACCGAGATGGTCTCGGCCGCGCCGATCTCGGAGAGCCGCTCGAGCTTGAGGGGGTCGGCGGCGAAGCGGCGCTGCGCCTCGTCCCGGGACACCTCCTCGCGGACGATCGGGTAGTCGGCGGCGGTCACGGCGCGCATCTCGCCCTCGATCTTCTCCAGATCGTCGGGCGTGAAGGGGCGCGGCACCTCGAAGTCGTAGTAGAAGCCGTCCTCGATGGCGGGGCCGAAGCCGATGCCCGCGTCGGGGAAGACCTTGCGCACCGCGGTGGCGAGGACGTGCGCGGCCGAATGGCGCAGCACGCCGAGCGCGTCGGGGTCCTTTTCGGTCAGCACCTGGAAGGGCCCCGAGCCGCTCAGCGGGCGGTCGAGCTCGACGATCTGCCCGTTCAACCGGGCGGCGACGGCGGCCTGCGCGAGGCGCGGGCCGATGGACGCCGCGACGGCGCGCGACGTCGTGCCGGGCGCGACGCGTTTCTCCGATCCGTCGGGGAGCGTGAGGACCAGTTGATCAGCCATGCCACTCCGTGCCAGGCACCGGTTGTCTAAGGGCTGGAGGGGGCGCAACTTGCGACAGGAGGCCCGCTTCGCCAGAGTTAAGCAATGTAGCGGGGGCCCACCGCGGTTTCCACCGGAGGCGGAGTGTCGCGCGACGGCAAAGGCTCGGACTGGACGATCTCGGACCTGCTGGTCGTGGCCGTGGGAGCCGGCCTCGGCCTGGCGCTCGGGTATTTCGCGGCCGAGCGCGTGGGCCGGGTCAACAGCAAGCGGGTCCACTCCGCGATCGACCGCTGGAAGCGGCGGTACGGGCGGCCGGCGGAGGCGTGGACCGACGAGGACGGGGAGCGGCTGGAGGCGCGGGTCCTCGACGCGCTGCGCCGCGACGCCGTGCTCGGCCGCCGCGCCGTCCGCGTGCGCGTCTTCGAAGGCGGGATCGTGGAGCTGAGCGGCCGCGTCGCGCACCCGAGCGAGGTGCAGCTGGCCGGCCGGGTGGTGGGGGCGGTGCCGGAGGTCCGGACGGTCCTCAATCACCTGCTGGTGACGGGGGCGGATGGGCCGGTGCCCGCGGTAGCGGGGCCGAGTACGCCCCGGGCCGCGCGAGGGTGATGGTGGCGAAGCACTGCATTCCCGCGGCCCGCTCCACGCGGGCCTTTTTGTGGACGAGGTCATGACCGAAGCGACGACGCTGTCCCCGCAGTACAGTGCCACGGACGTCGAGGCGGCGCTCTACGCCGAGTGGGAGGCCCGCGGATACTTCACGCCCTCCAGCGCTCCCGGGGCGCGGCCGTACGTCATCGTCATCCCGCCGCCCAACGTCACGGACGTGCTCCACATGGGGCACGGGCTGAACAACACCGTCCAGGACGTCCTGATCCGCTTCGAGCGCATGCGCGGCCGCGCGGCGCTCTGGGTGCCGGGGACGGACCACGCCGGCATCGCCACGCAGAACGTGGTCGAGAAGCTGCTCGCCGCCGAGGGCAAGACGCGGTTCGACCTCGGGCGCGAGGCCTTCGTCGCGCGGGTGTGGGAACACGTGAACGCCAAGCGCGGCGTCATCCTCGATCAGCTGCGGGCCATCGGCTGCTCGTGCGACTGGACGCGCACGCGGTTCACCCTCGACCCCGAGATGAGCCACGCGGTGCGTGAGACCTTCGTTCAGCTCTGGGAGGAGGGGCTCATCTACCGCGGCTACCGGGTGATCCACTGGTGCCCGCGGTGCCACACGGCGCTCTCGGACGAGGAGGCGGAGCACGAGGACGTCGAGGGCGCGTTCTACCACATCCGCTACCCGCTCGCCGACACCGAGGGATACATCACGGTGGCCACGACGCGGCCCGAGACGCTGCTCGGCGACGTCGCCGTAGCGGTGAACCCGAGCGACCCGGCGCGCGCGGCGTACGTCGGCCGGCACGTGGTCCTCCCGATCGCGGAGCTGGAGATCCCGATCATCGCCGACGAGCACGTGGAGGCCGGCTTCGGCACCGGGTTCGTGAAGATCACGCCCGCGCACGACGCGGACGACTTCGAGGTGGGCAAGCGGCACAACCTCGCCACGCCGATCGTGATGACGCCCGAGGCGCGGATGGCCGACACCGCCCTGAACGGCAAGGCCGGCGGCCGCGTGCCCGCGCCCATCTTCGGGATGGACCGCTTCGAGGCGCGCACGGCGATCCTGGAGCTGCTGAAGGCGCGCGGCCTGCTGGAGAAGGTGGAGAGCCGCGTGCACGCCGTCCGCCACTGCTACCGCTGCGGCACGGTGGTCGAGCCGCGGCTGAGCGACCAGTGGTTCGTGACGATGGAGCCGCTCGCGGTGCCGGCGCTCGAGGCGTACCGGAAGGGCGAGGTCCGCTTCATCCCGGAGCGGCGCGGCGTCGAGTTCGAGCAGTGGCTGACCGGGATCCGCGACTGGAACATCTCGCGCCAGCTCTGGTGGGGCCACCGCATCCCGGTCTGGTACTGCGACAAGTGCGGCCTGCAGAGCGCGTTCCGCGAGGACCCGCAGGCGTGCCCCGCCTGCGGCGCCGCCCTGCGCCAGGACGAGGACGTCCTCGACACCTGGTTCAGCTCCTGGCTCTGGCCGTTCTCGACCCTCGGCTGGCCGGAGCAGACCGCCGACCTCGCGCGCTTCTACCCCACCGACGTCCTGGTCACCGCCCCCGAGATCATCTTCTTCTGGGTGGCGCGGATGATCATGGCCGGGCTCCACTTCCTGGGGCGCGTGCCGTTCCATACGGTGTACCTGCACGGCACGGTGCGCGACACGCACCACGTCAAGATGTCGAAGTCGCTCGGCAACGGGATCGACCCGCTCGAGGTGGTGCGGCGGTTCGGCGCCGACGCCCTGCGCTTCGCGGTCACGAGCGGGCTGGCCGTGGGGACGGACATCGTCCTCGATCCCGGCGACCTCGAGATGTCGTTCGCCTCGGGGCGGAACTTCGCCAACAAGCTCTGGAACGTCGGCCGCCTGCTGCTCTCGTCGCTGGGCGAGGACGCGGTGCGGCCGCTGGCCGACGTCCCGCCCGACGAGCTCAACCTCGCGGACCGGTGGATCCTGTCGCGGCTGGCGCGCGCGGTGCGGGAGACCACGGAGCACCTCGAGAAGTTCCGGCTCAACGACGCCGTCGGGACGCCGTACCACTTCCTCTGGGACGACTTCGCCGACTGGTACCTGGAGGAGGTCAAGCCGCGGCTCCGGGGCGAGGCGGCGGGCGCCGAGGCGGCGCGGGCGGTGGCGGCGCACGGCTTCGAGACGGTGCTCCGCCTGCTGCATCCGGCGATGCCGTTCATCACCGAGACGCTCTACCGCCGTCTCCCCGGCCGCGCCGACGCGTCCATCGTCGTCGCGCCGTGGCCCGCGGCGGACGCGGGGCGCGACGACCCCGACGCCGAGCGCGACTTCGCGTTCGTGCAGGCGCTGGTGGATGCGGTCCGCGAGGTGCGGGCGGACTACGGCGTCAAGCCGGGTCAGGAGCTGCCCGCCTTCCACGCCAGGACCTCGTCGCGGCAGCGGAAGGCCCTGGCGACCGAAGACGGCATGATCCGACGGCTGGCACGGCTCAAGCAGCTCGGCTTCGTCGGCGACGCGTCGGCGCACGGCAAGGTCGGCGCGCACGTCGTTCTCCCGGATGGCGCCGAGCTCTTTGTCGGGCTCGGCGAGGCGATCGACGTGGCCAAGGAATGCGCCCGGCTCGGCTCCGAGCTGCAGCGGCTCGACCGCCAGATCGCGGGCCTCAAGACCAAGCTCGCCAACCCCGGCTTCACGGGCCAGGCGCCTGCCGAGGTCGTGGAGCGCGAGCGCACCAAGGAGCGCGAGTGGACGGTCAAGCGGGAGGCGCTCGCCTCCAAGCTCGCCGCGCTCGGCTGCGCGTAGGCTTCGCGCTCGCGGCGTTCGTCGCGTACTGCGGCTGCGCGTCCACCGGCGACCCGCCGGGCGGTCCTCCGCGCACCACGCCGCCCGCCCTCCTCGCCAGCGTGCCCGAGTCCGGCGCCGTGCTCGCCGAGCCGCCGCGTCACGTCGAGCTGAGGTTCGACGAGGTCATCGGCGAGCGCATCGCCGCGCCGCAGCCCACCCTCGCGGGCGCGGTGCTCGTCTCGCCAGCCACGGGGCCCGTGAGCGTGGACTGGCACCGCAACCACATCACCATCTCGATCAAGGGCGGGTTCCGCCCCCAGCGCATCTACCGCGTGGAGCTGCTTCCCGTCGTCGTGGACCTCCACCAGAACAGGATGAAAAAGGCGCGGACCATCGTCTTCTCGACCGGCCCGGAGATCCCCTCGGCGACCCTCGCCGGCACCGTGGTGGACTGGACGGGTGGTCGCGCGGCGAACGGCGCGCTGGTCCAGGCCATGCTGCTGCCCGACTCCCTCCCCTATCTCGCGCTGGCCGATTCGGTGGGGAATTTCTCCCTCCGCGCGATGCCGCCCGGGGACTACCTGGTGTACGGCGTCCTCGACCAGAACAACAACCGGCGCCGGGACCCGCGCGAGGCGTTCGACACCGCGCGCGTCGCGCTCACCGACTCGGCGCTGGTCGGGCTGTACGCGTTCACCCACGACACGATCGGGCCGCGGATCAGGTCGGCGGACCCGGTGGACAGCATCACCGTGCGCATCACGTTCGACCGCCCCGTGAGTCCCGCCGTGGCCGTGGACACCTCGATGGTGCACGTGAGCCCGCTGGCCGATACGACGCAGGCGGTGGCGCTGCTCACGGTGCTCACGACGGCCGCGTACGACAGCGCCGCCAAGATCGAAGCGGCCGCCAGGGCCGCCGCGCAGGCGGCGAGGGACAGCGCGACCCGGGCCGCGGCGGCGGCGCGCGACACCTCCCACCGCGCCGCCGCTCCACAGCACGCGGCCGCGCGACCGCCGGTCCGGCCACCGCCGCTGGGAGCGCTGCCGCGGCACGACTCGTTGCCCGCGGCGCGACACGACACCAGCCGCGCGACGAAGATGCTGGCCGAGCGCCCCGCCCCCAGCGACACGCGGGTCGTGCGCTTCGCCGCCCCGCTGGAGGCCGGCGTTCGATACGCGATCACGACCGCGAACGTGGTGGGGCTCACCGGAGTCAAGTCGACCCGGGGCCGCACCACCTTCACGGTGCCGCGGCCACGGCCCACGGGGCCCGCCGCGGATTCCACGCGCCGTGCCCCGACCGACACCACCGCCGCGCGCCGCGACACCGTGCCGGCTCCCCTTCCGGTCAAACCACGGTGACCGACCCGCGACGCCGGCTGCCGTCGGTGGACCACCTGCTCAAGGAGAGCGCCGTTGCCGCCCTCGCCGCGGGCGTCCCGCGGAGCGCGCTCGTCCGCGCGGTGCGGCACGCCTTGGGCGACGCGCGCGCGGCGCCGGAGCAAGCGCCCGCCGACGCCGCGGCCTGGGCCGCCGCCGTCCTCCGCGCTTTGGAGTCGGCGACGCGCCCGACGCTGCGCCGCGCGGTCAACGCCACGGGCGTGGTGTTGCACACCAACCTCGGCCGCGCCCCGTTGAGCGAGGCGGCGCTCGCCGCCGTCCGCGAGGCGGCGCGCGGCTACAGCACGCTCGAGTACGACGCCGAACGCGGCCGGCGCGGCGACCGCCACGTGCACTGCGCCGGCCTGCTCACCGAGCTCACCGGCGCGCCGGCCGCGATGATGGTGAACAACGCCGCCTCGGCGCTCCTCCTGGCCTTGGCGACCGCGGCGGCCGGCGGCGACGTGATCGTCTCGCGCGGCGAGCTGATCGAGATCGGCGGCGGGTTCCGGATCCCGGAGATCCTCGAGAAGAGCGGGGCGCGGCTCCTCGAGGTCGGCACGACCAACCGCACGAAGCTGGCCGACTACGAGCGCGCGTTGAAGGCGGCGGGCACGGAGGCACGGGGGCATGGGGGCACGGGTGGACGGCCCCGCGAGCGCAGGCCGCCGGTCGCCATCCTCAAGGTCCACCGCTCGAACTTCCGGCAGGAGGGGTTCGTCGCCGAGGCGTCGCTGGAGGAGCTGGTGGCGCTCGGGCGGAAGCGCCGGGTGCCGGTGATCTACGACCTGGGCGGCGGACTGATGGTGGATCTCTCCGCCGACGGCCTCGACGGGGAGCCGCTGCTGCCGCGGGCCGCGAAGAGCGGCGCCACGGCCGTCGTCGCGTCGGGCGACAAGCTGCTGGGCGGCCCGCAGGCCGGCATCGTCCTCGGCACTGCGGCGTTCGTCGAGCGCTGCCGCACCAATCCGCTGGCGCGGGCGATCCGCGCCGACAAGCTCACGATCGCCGCCCTCTCGGCGACGCTGGCGCTGTACCGCGACACGGCCATGGCGCGGCGCGAGGTCCCGGTCCTGCGGATGCTGACGGAGCCGCGCTCGGTCCTGGTCGCGCGCGCCGAGCGCCTGGCCGCGACGCTGCCACCCGCGGCGCACGCCGTGGTGACGGCGACGCGCGCCGCGGTCGGCGGCGGCGCCTTCCCCGGCCTCGATCTGGCCAGCGCCGGCGTCGCCCTCGCCCCGGAGGGGCTCTCCGCCGCGGGCCTGGCCGAGCGCCTCCGACTCGCCGCGACGCCGGTCGTCGCGCTGGTCACGGGCGGCCGCGTCGTCCTCGACGTGCGCACGATCGCGCCCGAGGACGAGCAGACGGTCGCGGACGCCGTCGCCGCGGCGCTCGGCTAGCACGATGCGTGGCGCCGTCTTCCTCGATCGCGACGGCACGCTGGTCCGGGACCCGGGCTACCTGCACGATCCGGCGCTCGTCGAGCTGCTGCCGGGAGTGGTCGAGGGGCTGCGTACGCTGGCCCGGGCCGGCTGGCCGCTGGTCGTCGTGAGCAACCAGTCGGGGATCGCCCGCGGGCTGTTCGGGCCGGGGGCCTTCCACGCGGTGACGGCCCGCATCGAGGAGCTGCTGGCGCCGCACGGCGTCCGCTTCGCGGGCGTCTACTACTGCCCCCACCATCCCGACTTCACGGGCCCGTGCTCATGCCGCAAGCCGGGCGTCGAGCTGTTCGAGCGCGCGGCGCGCGAGCTGGGACTCGACCTCCGGCGCTCGTGGTTCGTGGGCGACATGCTGAAGGACGCCGAGCCGGCGGCCCGGCTCGGTGGCCGCGGGATCCTCCTGGGCATCCCCGAGCCCGCGGACGCCCAGCGCACGCGCGATCTCGGCCTCGCCGTGGCCCTGGATCTCGAGGCGGCGGCCGCCATCATCGGACCGCCGGCGGAGTGACTCGCGTCACCACTCGAGCAGCCGATCTTGGCGAATATTGCGCATTGGGAATGCGGCCGTATACTCACCCTTCCGGCGGCCCCATTGCGGGGCCCAGCCGCTCATCCACACGTCACGAGGAGCGCAGCATGTCGCATCGCGGAGCCACCATCGCACGGGTCGTGGGGCTGGGACTCGGACTCCTGGCCGTCACGGCGCTCCCGACCAGGGCGCAGCAGCAGATCCCGATCGGGTCCTCCGTCACCGGCACGCTCAGCATGTCGGACCCGACGTTGGGTGACGGGTCCCACTACAAGCTCTTCACCTTCGTGGGGTCGGCCGGGCAGACGGTGCAGATCGACCTGATATCGTCCGACTTCGACTCGTACCTGTATCTCAAGGACCAGAACGGCACCGAGATCACGCACGACGACGACAGCGGCGGCGGGCTCAACGCGCGCATCGTCCGCACGCTCGGGTACACCGGCATGTACCAGATCTTCGTGAACACGCTGCGCTCGGGCCAGTACGGCGCGTTCACGCTGCGGCTCCAGGCCGGCGCGGCGGTCTCGCAGCCGGTGGTGACGCCGATCGTCTCCGCGGCGACCATCGCGCCGATCGGCACGATCGGCCTGAATCAGCAGGTCCAGAACAACCTGGTGCCGGGCGGGACGACCTACGACGGGAAGCCGATCCACACCTACAACTTCCAGTGCACGGCGGGCCAGGCGTTCCAGATGGACGTCCTGTCGGAGTGGGACAACTACGCGATCGTCTTCGATCCGATGGGCAACAACGTCGCGCACGACGATGACAGCGGCGAGGGCCTCAACGCCCGGCTCACGTTCACCTGCCCGCAGACGGCGACGTACCGACTGGGCGTGACGACCTACTCCGCCTCCACCACGACCGGGCTCTATACGCTGCGCGTCCAGGCGCTCGGCACGCCGACGCCGCTGGGCCAGCCCACGCCCATCGGGCAGCCGCAAGCCATCGTGCAGCCCATCCCGCAGCCGGTCCCGGTCGAGCCGACCAACCTGATCGCGGCACCGGGCCAGATGGCGCAGATCGCGATCGGGCAGACGATGCGCGGACGGCTGGAGACGGGCGATCAGATGATGCAGGACAGCACCTACGCCGATCTCTGGCAGTTCCAGGGCAACGCCGGGCAGACGGTGCAGATTGACGTGCGGTCGGACGAGTTCGACACGTACATGCAGCTGCTCGACGCGAACGGCAACAAGCTGGGCGAGGACGACGATTCGGGCGGGAACCTGAACTCGCGCCTCATTTTCACGCTGCCGACGACCGGGATGTACCAGATCGTGGTCAACAACGCCGGACACTCGCGGCGCGCGGGGATCTACACGGTCACGATCATGCCGAGATAGGAGAGCGGCGATGCAAGCCGCATTCGCAGCCGCGGTGCTGGTGGTGCTGAGTGGGTGTGCGCGGCCCGGGAGCACCTTCCCCGCCACCTACACCCTGCCGGGGACCGTCGGGCAGATCATGAAGGGGCAGGCGGTGTCCGGCCAGCTGAGCCTCACCGACTCCAGGCTCTCGGACAACTCGGTCTACCAGGCGTGGACCTACATCGGCACCAGAGGCGAGCGGATCGAGGTGGACGTCACGTCGTCGTCGTTCGACGCCTACGCGATCCTCGAGGACGCCTCGGGCAAGGTGCTCGCGCGGGACGACGACTCGGGCGGCGGCACCAACGCGCGCATCGTCTTCACGGTGCCGGCCGCCGGCGCCTATCGCATCATCGCCAATACGTATCGGCAGGGATCGTACGGATCCTATACCCTCTCCGTTCGCGGGTTGTCAGGCGGGAGATAGCAGAACGCAGAGCAGTTGCGAGACGGTGAGTTGCGAGCGGTTACGAGTGAACGGCAGGAGGGGCGAGAACAGACACCGCGACGCGGGTCTCGTCTCGCCCCTCTTTCTCGCAACTCACGACCACTCGCAACTCGGCGTCTCGCAACTCCCCCGCACACTTGCTCTCCGCAGGCCTCCCGCCTTTCTTTTCGAGCGTGCCCCCCCTTCGCGTCGCCGTGCTTGCTTCGGGCCACGGATCCAATCTCCAGGCCCTCCTCGACGCCTTTCGGGAGCCGGCCGCCCCCGCGCGCATCGCCCTCGTCGTCTCCAACAAGCCCGCCGCCGGGGCCCTCGAGCGCGCGCGGCACGCGGGGGTCGCCACCGCCACCATCCCCGAAGACGGCCGGGATGCGGACGCTCTCCTCGCCCTGCTCGCGCGCCACGACATCGCGCTCGTCGTCCTGGCGGGCTACCTGAAGCGGGTCCCGGACCGCGTCGTGGCGGCATATCGCGGGCGGATGCTGAACGTGCACCCGGCGCTCCTGCCCTGTTTCGGCGGCGCGGGGATGTACGGCCGGCGCGTCCACGAGGCGGTCCTGGCGAGCGGCGCCCGGATCACCGGCGTCACCGTGCACCTGGTGGACGAGCAGTACGACCACGGCCGGATCCTCGCCCAGTGGCCCGTCCCGGTCCACGCCGGCGACACCGCCGAGACGCTCGCCGCGCGCGTCCTCGAGACCGAGCACCGGCTCCTCCCCGCCGTCGTGGGCGCGTTCGCGCGCTGCGGCGGCGAGCCCCGCTGCTTCCTGGCGGCCGACGCGCTCGGCCCCGCACCCTCACCGCAACCGGACTTCGCCGATGCGCTCACGACCCTGTAGCGCGCTCGTGGCGCTGGCTTGCGCGCTGGTCGCGACGCCGGCCGCCGCTCAGTCGCCCTCCGCCGGCCCGCCGCTCGATTCCCTGGTCGTCCGGCTCGCGAACATGAGCGCCGTCACCGGCCTCGAGGACGCGATGGCCGTGGAGCTCGCCGCGGCGCTGCCCGGCGCGGTGACGGACGCCTCCGGGAACGTGCTCGTGATCCGCGGCAGCGGCGACCCGACCCGGGTCGCGCTCTGCCCGATGGACGAGATCGGCTACGTGGTCGGCGCCGTCACGCCGGAGGGCTATCTGACCCTGCGCCGCGTGGGCGCGACCTTCATGGGTCCGCTGTACGACCAGTTCCTCGAGGGCCAGCGCGTCACCGTGTTCGGCAGCCGCGGCCCGCTCCCCGGCGTCGTGGGCGTGCGGTCGGTCCACCTGACGCGCGGGCGCCCGTCCGGGGCCGACGAGCCGTTCAATCTCGACAACGCGTACGTGGACGTGGGCGCGACCTCGGCGGCGGGCGTCGAGGCCCTCGGCGTGGGGCTGCTCGCGCCGGTCACGCGCGCCAAGCGGGCACACCGCTACGGCACCGACCTCGTCGCCGCGCTCGACGTTTCGGCCCGCGCCTCCTGCGCCGCCCTGCTCGACGCGGTCCTGCGCCTCCCCGCAGGCGGCGGTCGCGGCACCGCCGTGGCCGCGTTCACGCGGCGGCGGAACCTCCGGTGGGACGGCGGCTCGTTCGTGGTGATCTCCCGTGCGCAGGGAGCGGCGGCCTCCGACGTCGTCCTGCTCGGCGAGACCGCCGCGGCGGACTCCCTCGGTGCGGGCGCGGTCGTGACCGGGCGCGACTCGCTCCCCGCCGCGCAGGGCTTCCAGGCCGCGACCGCCTGGAGCCTGCCCACCCGCTACGCCCGCACGCCGGTCGAGACCGTGTCGCTCAGGGACGTCGCGGCCCTCGCGGACAGGCTGGGAGCCTTCCTGGGAGGGCGGCCATGACGCACGGACGCGCGGACGCACGGACGCACGGCGCGTGGGTGGCCGCCGCCGTCCTCGTGGTGTGCCTGACCCCCGGCGCGGCGCCCGCCCAGCAGCCCATCGGCCTCGGCGAGGCGCGCGACATCGTGTCGCGCCTGGTCGAGACCTACGGCGTCTCGGGCCACGAAGGTCCGGTGCGCGAGGCCGTGATCAAGTTCCTGCCGGCGTGGGCGAATCCGACGATCGATTCCGCGGGGAACATCCTGGTCCGTGCCGGCGCGGGCGACCCGCTCACCGTCTACGTCGCGCACCTCGACGAGATCGGCTTCGCCGTCACGGCGATCCGGGAGAACGGGCAGCTGGAGCTGAGGCAGGCGGGCGGGTTCTTCCCCTCCCTCTTCGAGGCGGAGCCGGCGCTCGTGCACACGGCGAACGGGATCGTGCCGGCCGTCTTCATGCCGCGCGACAGCGTGGGCCGCTCACCCGCGCGGAACCCCGGCGCCCTGCGCGCCGATCCCGGCACGGGGAGCCGCGCCGCCACCGCAGCGCTGGGCATCAGGGTCGGCGACGCGGTGACGATGCCGAAGTCCTTCGCCAGCCTCGCGGGGACGCGCGCCACCGGGCGCTCGTTCGACGACCGGGTCGGCTCGACCGCGCTGCTCCTCGCCGTGCGGCATCTCGATCCCAAGGCGCTCCGGCACGCGGTGCTGTTCGTCTGGTCCACCCGGGAGGAAGTGGGGCTCGACGGCGCCCGGTTCGTCGCGGAGCACGTGGGGACGTCCGAGCATCCGGCGCGCGTGTACGCCATCGACACCTTCGTCTCCTCCGACGCGCCGCTGGAGATCAAGACCTTCGCCGACGCGCCGCTGGGCGGCGGCGCCGTGGTCCGGGCGGTGGACAACAGCTCGGTGACGCCGCCCGCGCTGGTGGACTCGCTGCTGGCGCTGGCGCGCGCGCGGCACATTCCGCTGGTCGCGGGCACGACCAACGGCGGGAACGACGGCTCGACCTTCACGCGCTTCGGCGTGCCCGACGTGGGGCTCGGGTGGCCGCTGCGCTACGCCCATTCGCCGGCGGAAGTGATCGACCTCCGGGACCTGGTCTCGCTCGCCGACGTCATCCAACTCACTGCGGAGCGATGGTAATGCCGCGCGCCCTCATCTCGGTGTCGGACAAGCGTGGCCTCGTGGAGTTCGCGCGGGGCCTCTCGTCGCTGGGCTGGGAGATCGTCTCGACCGGCGGCACCGCCAAGGTGCTGAGCGACGAGAAGATCCCGGTCATCCCGATCGAGAAGGTGACGGGGTTCCCGGAGATGATGGACGGCCGGGTGAAGACGCTGCACCCGGCGGTGCACGGCGGGCTGCTGGCCCGGCGCGGCGTGAGCGGCGACCTGGCCGCGCTCGAGCGCCACAAGATCGCGCCGATCGACCTGGTCGCGGTGAACCTCTACCCGTTCCGCGAGACCGTGGCGCGCCGCGGCGTCACGGAGGCGGACGCGATCGAGCAGATCGACATCGGCGGCCCCTCGATGCTCCGGTCGGCCGCGAAGAACTTCGCCTCGGTCACGGTGGTCGTGGACCCGGCGGACTACGCGCGGGTGCTCGAGGCGCTCAAGGCCGGGGGCGTGGGCGCGGAGCTCAAGCGCGAGCTGGCGATCAAGGTGTTCCGCGAGACCGCGAGCTACGACGCGGCGATCGCGCAGTGGCTGCAGGGGCGCTCCGCAACGGGTCTGCCCCCCTTCATCTTCCTCGCGCTGGCGCAGAAGCAGCACCTGCGCTACGGCGAGAACCCCGACCAGCAGGCGGCGTTCTACGTCACCGGCGAGCCCGGCGGCCTGGCGAACCTCAACCAGTTCGGCGGCAAGGAGCTGTCGTTCAACAACTTCCTGGACCTCGACGCCGCCTGTCTCGCCCTCGAGCCCTGGCAGCACGAGGTGGCGTGCGTGATCATCAAGCACACCACGCCCTGCGGCCTCGCCCTCGGCAAGACCACGGCCGAGGCGTACCGCCGCGCGCTGGCGACGGACCCGGTCTCGGCGTACGGCTCGGTGGTCGGCTTCAACACGATCGTGGACGCCGAGACGGCGACGGCGATGTCGGAGCTGTTCATCGAGGCGGTGGTGGCGCCCCGCTTCCAGCCCGACGCGCTGGAGGTGTTGCGCAAGAAGAAGAACCTGCGGATCGTCGAAGTGCCGAAGACGGAGGGGGACGCCACGCTCGACTTCAAGCGCGTGCGCAGCGGCCTCCTCGCGGAGACGCGGATGCGGTTCGATCCCGACGAGAGCGGCTGGAAGGTGGCGACCAAGCGCGCGCCAACGGCCGGGGAGATGGAGGACCTGCGGTTCGCGTGGGCGGCGGTGATGAGCGTCAAGTCCAACGCCATCCTGCTGGCCCGCGGGGGGCAGACGCTGGGCATCGGCGCGGGCCAGATGAGCCGCGTGGACAGCTCGATGCTCGCCGTGCACAAGGCGAAGAGCGCAGGCCACGAGACCGCCGGCGCGGTGCTGGCCTCGGACGCCTTCTTCCCCTTCCGGGACGGCGTGGACGAGGCCGCCAAGGCCGGGATCCGGGCCGTGATCCAGCCGGGCGGCTCCGTCCGCGACGCCGAGGTGATCGCGGCCGCCGACGAGCACGGCATCGCCATGGTCCTGACCGGCAAGCGGCAGTTCAGGCACTGATGCGCCGCGCCCTCGTCTGCGCCTGCGCCGCGGCCGCGGCGGCCTGCACCTCCACGCTGCCGCCGGGCACGACCTCGTTCACCGTGGGCCGCACCACGGTCCGAACGGACTCCACGCTCGACATCACGGGCCTCGTCCTGCGACTCACCGACTCGACCGACTTCCCCACCGTGGGTCCGCTGCCGCGCTGGAAGCTCGCGCTCGGCACCGAGCTGGGCGATTCCGCGTTCACTCTGGCCGAGGCGCTCGGCCCGACCCCGGTGGGGCCGGTGCTCGCGACCTGGGCCGCGCCCACGGCTTCCGACACCGTCTGCGGCTGGCTCGCCGCAGGCGTGCGGCGCTGCTTCGGCGGCGACGCCCGGCAGAAGCGCGCGCTCGACGCCTTCCTCGGCGCGGCGGCGGCCTTCGTGCCGCGTGCCGCGCCGCTGGCGCTCGAGGGGCTGAGCGCCTCTTCCCGGCGCCGGGACCTCTCCGACGTCTACACCGCCCTGGCCGACGGGCGCCCGCTCGACAGCATCATCGCCGCATACACCGGCTTCCACGACCAGAGCTACGACGTGATGCTGGCACGCACCTTCTGGCCCCGGTTCGAGCCGCCGGTGGACGTCGCGCGGTGGTCGCCGGCGCAGGGGAACCACGTCTTCCTCGCGCCCGATCCGACCTTCCCCGACCGCTCGTACCGCTCGCCGGGCTACGTCTGGCTGACGCTCGGCCACCAGATGGCCCACTTCGCGGTCCACCGGCTGTTCGCCGAGCACCCGGAGCTGCTCGAGCGCACGGTGAAGCTCCGCGCCACGGTCGAAGGGGACATGGCGCGGACCGGCTACGCGCCGGTGTTCTGGGACGAGGAGCTGGGGGAGCAGCTGGCGCGAGCGATCACCGTGCGGGCGCTGCAAAACGCGCGGCCGACGCTCACCTGGGCCGCCCGCACCGAGGCGCTGAGCCTCAACATGGCGCTGGTGCCGTGGCTCGAGGACGCGCTGGAGCGCTACGAGAAGGACCGCGCGCGCTACCCGACGCTGTCCGCCTTCGCCGGCGAGCTGGCCGCCGCGCTCGACGCGGTGCCGATGGACTCGTGCCGCGCCGCACCGAGCCCCGGGGTCGCGCTGGTCGGCGTCGCCCGGGACCGCGCCCTCGTGGGGTGGGTCGCGGACGATTCGCCCTTCCGCGCGCGCGGTCTCGTCGCCGGCGACACGGTCCTCACCATCGACGGCGACAGCGTCTCGGCGGGCGACCTCCTCACGCCCACGCGGCAGCTCTACCTCACCTTCGCGCAGCACCTCCCCGCCGAGCTGGCGGCGCTGAACGTCAAGCGCGGCTCGCACGTGTACAGCGTGGAGGTCCCGATCGGCTGGGTGAGCCGGGCCACGGCGCGCGTCGCCTCCCAGGCCCGGACGGTGAACCAGCGCGTCAATGGGGAATGGCCCATCTGCACCTGGGTGCGCCGGGCGCTGCGACCGTAGCGGTCTGGCGCTCCGGGTATTGGCGACTTATTCTGTCACCGTTCCCCACAACCCGGAGTGACCCATGAATCGCAGAGACGCGAGCCTGTGGCTTGGTGCCCTGCCCCTCCTGATGGCGACCGGAGGGCTCGGCGCGGCGAAGCTGGTGGCGCAGCCGCCGCAGCAATTCCCGAGGATCCAGGCGGCGATCACGTCGCTCAACGACGCGATCGATTTCCTGGACAAGGCGCCGAACGACTTCGGCGGGCACAAGGCGGCGGCCATCGCGGCCTGCCGGGCAGCGGTGCGGCAGCTCCAGCTGGCGATGAACTACCGGCGGAGCGGCGGCGGAGACTGAGCGTCACGCGGCAGGACTGCAAAGAAAAGGCGCCCGCCCGTCCCCGCGACGAGCGGGCGCCGTGTTGTCTGGGGACAGGCCGGGCGCGTAGTTTAGGAAGTCCGGAGGGGTAGACCTAACTGGTAAGGCAGCGGTCTTGAAAACCGCCGGGCGCAAGCCCTTGGGGGTTCGAGTCCCCCTCCCTCCGCTCGCGTTGCAGGACAACCGCTTAACCCGCTTCACGCCAGGGCGCCCCACGCCCGGATTCCGGCCCGTTTGGGGATACGTTTGGGGATACTGGCCGCGCACGCGCCTAGAGTAGCGTTGCCGAAACGGGCGCCGGTATCCCCAAGCGCATCCCCAGCCTCTCAGAGTCGAGGCGCCGCGCCGCCTTCTGAAAGCCAACGTTTCCCTTCACCGCTGGGCGCTTCCTTGTGGGTTGGCAGGCTTCCTAGCACACAGCTACCAGCGTGACGATCCGCTCGAGGCGCCAGGCCAAGGAGTTGGGTCGGAGGGGCGGCCTCGCGAAGGCGGCCAAGCTGGCTGCCGCTCGCGTTGCGACCCTCCCGCCCGAGCCGTTCGCCGGCACGTTCCCCGACTTCCTTTCGCTCGTCGGCATGGGCGGGCCATCTTGGGCCGCCTGGTTCGCCCTATGGCGCGCGACCGACGCCCTCCCGCTGGCCTGAGCCGGAGCGGGCCGCGTTCGCGGTGCACGCGGGCGGGCGGAGCGTGCCAGGGCGATCCGTGAAGGAATTGGTGCTCATCTGCGGCCGCCGTGGCGGCAAGACTCGACAGCTCGCTGCCCGCTCGGTATGGACCGGAATCCGGCGCGACTGGTCTGCCGTCCTCGCGCCCGGGGAGAAAGCGATCATTCCCCTCATTGCCAGCGACAAAGAGCAGGCGTCGTTGGCCCTGTCTTATGTCAAGGCGGTGCTTGCCCTGCCGGAACTAGAGCGGTACGGGACCCGGGAGCTTCGGCACTCAGTGGGACCGGCGCTCGCGATGGGGCTTGAGAAAGAGCTCCCAAAGCAGCGTGGCGCCAACGCCGCCCAAAAGGCCGAGAAGTAAGGAAGTGAGCGTCTCGATATCCTCCAACCGAAGCGACCCGTCCGCTCGACATGTTCGAAGATTGTCCTGGAGCAAGTCAACGCGGGGGGCAGGGGCGGCTCCGAAGAGCCGCCCCTGAACTACGTACTAGCGCGGCGTGACGCTGGTCAGTGCGCCCGGCCGATGGGGCATGTGCACCGTGATTCCGCGCCGCTGCAGCGTGGCACGAACGGCGGCGACGAGTCCGACCAGAATGAAGAAGCCGAGCACAAATGGCCAACTGATCGCGACCATCACGAGCAGCGCTGCCCAGTCCTCCATCGCTACCTCCGTCGATCTGGGTTGTTCTACAGCGGCGCGGGCGGCCCGGATGGGCCGGCGCCATGCTTCATGCACCGGTGATCCCAGAGCCACGCCGCGAGCGCGCGTGCCACCGTCACCTCTGAATCGCTCAGCGCTTCCAGCTTCGGGTAGTGCGTGCTGTCCGTCTCAGTCAACATCGAGTCGACGTCACCCTCCGCCCGAAATGCTTTCGCGCCGCGCGGGAAGCCCACCAGCACGATCTCGGCGCGGCGGCTACCTTCACGCTCCGGCGCCCACAGCTGAAGAAACACGGGCGCGTCCGTCGAGTCAACAGCGAGCCGAATCTGCCGCTGCGTTTGCGTCGAATCCAGCCGATCGAAAAAGTCTAGTATCCGCAGCGACGGCGACGGCGTCATGCGGCACATGAGCATGCCGGTCGGGTGGACCAGCAGGTTGGGCGGCGTCTGTCCTGCGGCGTTGCTGGCCGCCAGTAGCAGGCTCGAAAGAGCGACAACCATGACTGTGTTCCGCATCGTTAGCTCATCGAGATTTCGCAGGTCCAGACCTCGATGGTGACCCAGGTCAGATAGTTGTCGAACGAGTACTCCCAGCCTTTCCAGTCGCAGGATTCGTGGTAGCCTAAGCCCGTGCCGGTCGCTCCACCCCAAGCTACTGCTCTGGACGAGACCTGGTAGTTGCCGCAACTGAGGGAGTTCCAGGCGGCTCCCATCACCCCCATCGAAATCACCGCGCTGCCGCGGTCGGCGATATTCTGGCCGAGACTGGCCGCTTGAGCGCTGCCAGGATACATGAAGAAGACTGCATCGGTGACGCCCGCGAAGACCGCGTTGAAGACGTTGCTGAGGAAACCGCTGCGCTTGTTGTTGTAGTAGTCGACCGTCAAGTTGACAATATCATTCGCCAGCGACGTGCAGGTAATCCCGAGGTCCTGGGGCAGCGGAGGCTCGACTAGCATTCCGAACCCGACGCCGAACTCCTGCGGAATGCTGATCCCCCACTCCTGGAATGAAATTGGGCGCACAAGGCGATGGCCGCCCTGGCGCTGCGTGGTTGGCGTGGGACCTGGGCGGACGTGGATCGTCGGCGCGTCCGGCCGCGCTGCGGGCACGCAGTCCAAGTTGTGAGGGCCGCATGTCCCTGGGACGTTCTTGACGCCGTTGTTGAGGCTGGTTGCTACGGAGTCCGCCGTGGCTGTGGCGACGAACTGGGTGTACACCTGGCCGGCCAGCGTGTTGTCTTCGATGATGATGCTCTTCGCACCACTCGAAAGGGTGTTGGTCGTTGGGTCGAACGTGTACGCGAGGCCCGTTGCCGCATCGACAATCGTCATTGGGCTCTGGGACAGCGCCATCGGCGACTTCGGCACCAGGCGCACTGTCTTCGCTGCATCGGTCGGCTGCGTGGGCTTCTCGTCCTGGCAGGCGCCGACGGCGAGCAGCGCGAGCACCGCTACTACGTTCCTGCATTGCATACCACCTCCTGGGAGTGTACTGCGACCGAACCGCAGCGGCGATCCCTCGCCGAGCCGGGTCAGGACGTGCGACTTCGGGACACCGTGGAGGGGTCTGTCGGAAGAGGGTGCAGCAGGCCGGTCCGCAGTCCTGCCCAGGGGATCGGCGCCTCGGATGTCAAGAGAATGGCGCCAGGACTATAACATCCCCCAAGTCCGACGAAAAACGGACCGTTTCGCCCTGCCGCAGATCCTGACGACAACGCTGTGACGCTCTTCGTCACAGGCGTGCCTCTCCAGAGATGCGGCCAACTCATCATGCCCATGCCTCGAAAGACAAGCATTGGCCGTCACCGGGGCGTCACCAGATCGTCTACAGGGCGTGGGGAGCTGCGGTCATCCAGGGAGTTGCTCTGGCTCGTGGTGGTGTCACGAACCCGGGCCCAGACGCCAGCGACTCCGGAAACGCGCCGTGCTCATCCGCGAATCGTGCGGGTTTGCGCCCTCGCGCGCGGGCATCACTCGATATACTCAACAAGCTGCTGTTCATCGGCCTCCCGGTGGGCGCTGGCGCCGGGTGGCTGCTCTTCACCCTCGGCAGGCGCCGCGCGGAGGAGTAGAAGGCCGTATTGTCCTCCAGATCCATACTGGCCGGCCTCCCCCGAATGTGGCAGTTTGGTGCCGTGCCCACCGGTCCCGCTCCTGCAGATCCCCGCATGAAGTCCTTCGATTCCCGCTGGCTGATCGTCGCGACGATTGGCTGGGGGCTGCTCACCGTCCTCCCGTGGTTCGCGTCGTTCGGGCCGCTCACCGGGGACACCGGCGGGATTCTCGCGGCCGTCCTGGTCACCGGCGTCGCGGGGCTCCTGTTCCTGGCCGCGTCGCGCCGCGCGGACCTGCTCGTCCGCCTTCGACAGGCGCTCGTCCTGTTCGCGATCTCGATTCTGTTGACCGCGGCCGGCAATGTGCTCCGGCTGCTCGGGGCGCTGGGCGTTCCCCTCCCGACGGTGCCCGGGCTGGACATCACCTCGACCGTGGTGATCTGGGCGATCGGGCTGGCGGCGTTGCTCCGCATCCCGTTGATCCCGCTCACGCGCGGCGGGTGGTGGCGGATGACCACCGACACCACCATCGCCGTTGGCGGAATGGGGCTGGCGATCTTCGCCATCTGGACGCTGCCCGGCCTGCAGCACGCTCCCGCCTCGGCCCGGCTGCACCTGCTGGCGTACAATCTGATGGAGGCCGCCAACCTGGTGGTGCTCAACCTCATCCTGGTGCGGGGCCCCGCGCGTCCGATTCGCCCGGCCTACTGGTGGCTCGCCGCCACGATCGCGATCGAGACGACCTACCTCGTCGTTCTACAGTACGCCATCGGACGGCAGTCGCACGACTTCCGATTCCCCAACAGCCTGTTCTTCGCGGACTACCTCGCGTACCTGTATGCCGGCGTGTTCTTCCTCTCCAAACGGCAGCCCGACGCCGATCTGCCCCTGCTCCCCGAGAGCATGCGCGCCTTCAACCCGCTTCCGGTGGCGGCCATCCTCGGGGTCGGTGTCCTGTTGATTCTCTCCGCGCTGCACCCGTCCGATCCGGCGCTGCTGCCCCTGGCCGTTGGGATCGTCCTCTTGGCGCTGCTCCTGCTCGCACGCGTCGTCGGCGCGACCGGAGAGAACCTCCACCTGATGCATCTGGAGGCGGCAGACGAGCGGAGGCGGCAGACGGAACGGCAGCAGTTGATGGGCAGGCTGGCCGGGGGCATCGCCCATGTCATCAACAACCTGATGACCGTCGTGCTGGGGCACGCCGGGATGATGATGGAGCGGGCCGAGGGCGATCCCCGGGACCGGGCGGACGGCGAGGCGATTGCGGAGGCCGCCCGCAGCGCTGCGGCCCTGGCTGCGCGGCTCCTGAGCGCCAGCGGCCGTCCTCCGATCGACAGTCGCGGGGTGCGGCTGCCGGCGGCCGTGCGCGGCGAGCGGGATCGGGTCGAACGCTCGTTGGGGGGCAGCCGCGAGCTGGTGTGGGACCTGCCAGATGGCGACGATGGCGCGCTGGTCGGCCAGGCGACGGTACAGGCGATCCTCGACGAGCTGGTAGCCAACGCGATGGAGGCGACGCCCGCCGGCGGGCGCATCACCATCGGAGTCCGGGAGGAGACCCTCGCTGCACCGCATACGGGGATGGCGCCGATTCCGGCGCCCGGCCGCTACTCGGTGCTTGAGGTGGCGGACGCGGGCCGTGGGATTGCCCCGGTCGACCTGCCGCGTGTCTACGAGCCGTTCTTCACGACTCGGCCGCTGCACGAAGGCCGGGGGCTGGGGCTCTCCGTGGTCTACGGCATCGTAGCGGGCCTGGGGGGAGGGCTGCTGGTGGAGTCCGTACCGGGCGCCGGCGCGCGCGTCAGTGTTTATCTGCCAATAGCGCCCAACGCGTAGTCAACTCGTCCGCTGCTTCGGAACCTGCCGTCCCGGCGCGAGGTGTGAATGCAGGGCATGCTTCGGTCGGCTCTGCTACCTCCTCACTGGATCGACACGGCGTAGTCGAGCGTGTCGTCGGCTTGGGAAACCTCGTTCCAGCCGATGATCCGAATCGTACCTGAGCCGGCTTGCGCGAAGACCACCGCAGCCGAGTGCGCGAACTGGTAGGACTTGCTCCCGCAGGTGTGATTTGCCGGCAATTTGACGATCACCGAGTCAAAAGGCTCGACAACCGCCAGCGCCCCGGTGACCGTCGAATTGGTGTAGGCAGGCGTCACGCAGCCGTCGCCGAACGTATAGACCGTGACGGCTGCCGGCTCACCCGCGACCACCACGGACGGCGCGTCCACTATCGGTCCGGCCGCGCTCGTCACGATCGTGCCGCGTTCCACGGCCCAACCGAATTCCTCCGGATTGTGGCACGCCAGCGGCCACAGGGCCGCCGCCGGCAACAGGGACAGCAGCGCACCTCGACGCGCGCGGGCACTGAATCGCATAGCCACCTCCCAACGCCTGGCGCGGCGGTCACCCGCCCGCCGCCCATCTGCAAGCCGTTGAAGCAGCGGTCCCGATCCTCCCGGCCCGGTTTTCGCAGCGAAAGGAAGGCGACCCTTACGGGAGCCCGTCGTGCCACCACTCCGTTCAGCCACGTTGCGCCCCCTTCTCGCGGCCGCCGTTCTCGTCCTCACGGGAACCGCCGCCCGCGCCCAAGTGCCTGCCGGAACGATTCGCCTCCCCGAGCCGCACCGTCAAGGCGCAATGTCGCTCGAGGCGGCGCTCGCCGCACGCCACTCGATCCGGGCGCTCACGCGGGACTCCGTGGACCTGGCCGACGTGGCGCAGCTGCTCTGGGCCGCGCAGGGCATCAACCGTCCCGACGGGCACCGGACCGCGCCCGCGGCCGGCGGGATCTACGCGCT
>Ga0187853_10001096_pt1 | contig 25592 bp, 25 predicted proteins | sample June2016WEW_6_10_2_FD_132417 | JGI IMG/M metagenome (GOLD analysis project Ga0187853, IMG submission 132417) | Peatland microbial communities from SPRUCE experiment site at the Marcell Experimental Forest, Minnesota, USA - June2016WEW_6_100 | ecosystem: Environmental > Terrestrial > Soil >... | reverse complement strand
CCCGGTCTGCCCCGCCAGCCGCGCGGCGTCCCGGACCCACGCCTCTGCTTCGGGCGGCTTTACCGGCGTGCCGTCGGGGAGCGTCAGGTAGAGCGAGCGGTCGGGGATGTGCAGCTCGTCCACGGCATCCACGACGGCGCCGGTGGTGGTGCGGGATTCCTCCTCGCGGATCCGCGCCGCCTGCATCAGGGCCGTCGTGGCCTGGCGCAGCGACGTGTCGAGCTGGCGGGAGATCTTCGCACGGACCGCCAGGAACAGCCCGCCGCCCAGGAGCAGGAGGATCAGGCCGAAGGTGGCCGCGTACCAGGCCGTGAGCCGGAGCCGCAGCTTCGCGAGCGGGGTGTTCACCGTCGGGCTCATTCGCCGAACCGGTAGCCGGCGCCCCGCAGCGTCTGGATCAGCTTGGGGTCGTAGTCGTCGTCGATCTTGCGCCGCAGCCGCCGCACCAGGACCTCGAGGACGTTGGTGAACGGGTCGTGGTTCTCGTCCCAGACGTGGGCGGTGATCGCCGCGCGGTCCACGACCTGCCCCCGGTGGCGCACGAAGAACTCCAGCAGCGCGAACTCCTGGGCGGTCAGCCGGATCGCCGCCTTGCCGCGCCGCACGGTGCGCTGCCCCAGGTCCACTTCGAGGTCCGCCACGCGCACCACCTCAGGCGCGAGCGCCGGCGGCCGGCGCACCACCGCGCGGATCCGGGCCAGCAGCTCGCGGAAGGCGAACGGCTTCGTGAGGTAGTCGTCCGCGCCGGCCTCGAGCCCCACGACCCGGTCGTCCACCGCGTCCTTCGCCGTGAGCATGATGATCGGGGTCTTGATGCCGCGCTTGCGCAGCCGGCGGCACAGGTCGAAGCCGCTGCCGCCCGGGAGGAGCACGTCGAGGAGGATCACGTCGAGAGAGGACGATGCACCCTGGAGCAGGCCGTCGTCGAACGTCCCCGCGACGACGCTGTGGATGTCGTGCTCGGCGAGGCCTTCCCGGAGAACGCCCGCCAGGGCGGGATCGTCCTCCACGATCAGCACACGCATCGCACCCGCCCGAAGAGGATCAGTACTTCAGCCCGGCGGAATCGGCCCAGCGCTTGACCACGGCCTCCTGCTCGGGGGACAGCTTCGCCGGGACCTCGACCTGGATGTCGACGATCTGATCGCCCCGCGCGCCGCCCTTCTCGATCCCCTGCCCCTTGATGCGGAACTTCCGGCCGGGCTGCGTCCCCGGCGGAATGCGCAGCACCAGGTGTTTCCCGTCCAGCGTGCGCACCTTGAGCTTCGAGCCGAGCATCGCCTGCGCGACGTTGATCGCCACCGCGCAGTGGACGTCGAGCCCGTCGCGCTGGAAGAAGCGGTCCGGCTCCACCTCGAAGGAAACGACCAGGTCGCCCGCCTCCGCCCCGCCGGTGCCCGAAGGTCCCTGGTTCCTGAGCCGGATCTTCGTGCCGGTGTCGGTGCCCGGCGGGACGTTGATCATCAGCCGCTTCTCGAGCCGCACCTCCCCGACGCCCTGGCAGGTGGGGCACCGCTGCGCGGCGACCTTGCCGCGTCCCCGGCAGGCGGGGCACGGCCGTTTGACCGCGAAGCCGCCGTACCCGAACGAGATGGTGCCCGTGCCGCGGCACTCCGCGCACGTGCTGAGGGAAGAGCCCGGTGCGGCGCCCGAGCCGCCGCAGGTGCTGCACGCCTCGACCACCTGCACGGCGACCGGGACCTTGCCCCCCAGCGCCGCGACGCGGAACGGGATGGTCACGACCGTCTCGACGCTGTCGCCGCGCTCGGGCCCGCCGCGGCGCTTCTTCTCACCGCCGAAGAGCGAGGAGAAGAGATCGCCGATCCCGCCCAGCCCGCCGAGATCGCGGACGTCGAACTCCTCGAACCGCTGGCCGGCTCCGCCAGCCCCGCCGGGGCTCGGCCCCCGCGGCCGCGGCGAAGATCCGTTGAAGGCTCCGTACCTGCGGAGCTGATCGTACTGCTTCCGCTTCGCGGCGTCGTTCAGCACCGAGTAGGCCTCGGAGATCTCCTTGAAGCGCTCCGTCGCCGCCTTGTCGCCGGCGTTCGCGTCGGGATGGTTCTTCTTGGCGAGCTTCCGATAGGCGCGCTTGATCTGGTCCGGCGTGGCCGACGCCGCCACGCCGAGAACGTTGTAGAAGTCCTTCTGGGGCGCCATCGGCTACTGCACCACCTCGGAGGCGCTTTCCGGCTCCTTCCAGGTGTACACCGCCACGCGGGCCGCCCGGAGCAGCGAGCCGTTCAGCCGGTAGCCGGGCTGGAGGACTGCCCCGACCGTGTGGTCGGCCTCCGGGCTCGGCGCCGCCAGCGTCATCACCGCCTCGTGCTGATTGGGATCGAACGGCTGGCCGGCCGGGTCGAGGCGCTCGACCCCGACGCCCTCGAGCACCTTGAGCAGCTTCCGCTCGACCAGCCCCATCCCCTCGTGGAGCGCCTGGGGGGTGGTCTGGGCGGGATCCAGCGCGGCGACGCGCGCCAGGTCGTCCACCACGTCGAGCACCCGGGCGATCACTTCGCCCTGCGCGCGCGTCGCGGCGTCGGAGCGCTCCCGCATCTGCCGCTTCTTGAAGTTCTCCAGGTCGGCCGCCGCACGGAACGCGCGGTCCTTCCAGTCGGCCAGCTCCTGTTCGAGCCGCTGCACGGCCCCAGCCGCCGGCTCGGCCAGGGCCGCTCCCGGCTGGGCCTCGGGCGCCGGCTGGACCGCCTCGGCGGCCAGGGGTGCGGCCGCAGCCTCCGGCTGCCCGGGCGCACCGGGCGGAGCACTGGATGTCGCATGCGGATGGTGCTTCTTGACCATGTCGCCTCGACGTCAAAGGCACCGTATCTTGGCCATAAACAATAACGTAGGCGGCAAGCGCCGTGCCACTCGGACCTGCCGTAATGGCAAGGTTCTTTCTCGCAACTTGGCGTCTCGCAACTGATAACCAGTCTTGCGGCCGACTGGCAACGGACAACTCTTTGCCAACGAAGGACCACTAAGAACCAGATGAGACGCCGTCGCGTGGAATCGCCGCCGTCCCGGTGAATGCCGTCGCGGCTTCCGACCTCCCGGCCTCACCGGACCGGGCGCTGGCCGAGCAGGTCCTGGCCGGCGACGAGGGCGCGTTCCGCCAGCTGTACCGGCGGCACACGCCCCGGCTGCTGCAGCTCGCGCTGCGGCTCCTCGGCGGCGCAGAGGCGGACGCGGAGGACGTGGTGCAGGACACCTGGATCAAGGCGGTGGAGAAGCTGGACACGTTCCGGTGGGAGTCCGCGTTCGGCACCTGGCTCCACGCCATCGCCCTCAACGTCTCCCGCGAGGCGCTGCGGAAGCGGGGGCGGCGCCAGGAGACGGCGTTCCCGGAGCAGATGGAGCCGTCCGCGCCGGCGCCGTTCGAGCGGGTCGAAGTGATGGATTTGGAGCGGGCCATCGCACAGCTCCCCGACGGGTATCGGACGGTGCTGGTGCTGCACGACGTCGAGGGTTTCACGCACGAGGAGATCGCGGAGCAGATGGGCGTTGCCGCCGGCACGACGAAGTCGCAGCTCTTCTGGGCGCGGCGGGCGGTGCGCGCGCAGCTCGCTCCGGTGAAAGGTGGATGACATGAACGGTTCCGACGAGTTGACCCCGGGCGAGAAGCGGGCCTTCGAGGCGCTGCCCAAGGAGCGCGCGGCGCGCGCCGAGCTGGAGACCCAAGTGGTGGCGGCGCTTGAGCGGCGCGGGCTGCTGCCGATCCCTCTGGGGACCGCGGCCGGCCGGCGGCGGCACGTCACACCCTGGCTGGTGGGCGCGGTCGCGGCGGCCCTCGCCCTGTTCGTGGGCGGGTTCGCGGCGGGCCAGTACTTCGGGGCGCGCAGCGGCGCGGCGGCGGTGCTGTCGGGGGTGCAGGCATCCGGCGCCTCCGCGGCCCAGGTCGCGGCGCACGCCGAACGCGCCGGCACGATGTACGTGGCGGCGCTGGTCGCGCTGAACCAGCTCACCGATTCGGCCGACGCGCCGACCCGTGCCAGGGCGAAGCAGGCAGCCCTCACGGCGCTGGGTGCGGCGGCGGAGGAAGTCGCGCACCTGGCGCCGAACGACCCGCTCGCCGCCGCGGTGCTGCGGGGCCTGAACGAACGGAGCAGAGAGCAGGGGCCGGCGCCGTCCTCCCGGTCCGTGGTGTGGTTCTAACCTCGGGAGGAACGACCGTGAAACGTCTGGCGATGGTGGTGGGGATGCTGGCCCTCGGGGCCGTGTCGGCGGCGGCGCAACAGGACACCAGCCGCGCGAGCACGAGCGCCTCGTACAGCGCGAGCGCTCAGGAGGGCTGGCTGGGGATGGGGATTTCGTGCAGCAAGTGCACCCTCCAGAGCAACAGCATCTCCACCAGGCGCGGATTCGTCGTCAGCTCCGGGGCCAACCGGCGCTGGACGTTCCGCGAGCCCCCGGTCGTTTTCTCCGTGGAGACGAACGGACCGGCCGACAAGGCGGGCCTCCGGACCGGCGACACGCTCGTGAGCATCGACGGGTATCCGCTCACCTCCGTTGAGGGGGGCGAGCGCTTCGCGAGCGTCCAGCCTGAGCAGTCGGTCCAGCTCCGCTACCGGCGGGACGGCCAGGAGACGGATGCGCGGGTCACGGCTGGCGCCCGGCCGCGCTCGGCCGAGCTCGCGATGCAGGACAGCATCCGCGCAATGGCGCGCGCCCAGGCGCGGCAGCAGGAGCAGATGCAGCGCGACATGGAGCGGGCGCGCGAAGCCCAGCAGAGGGCGCTGGAACAGTCGCAGGAGGCTCTGGAGCGCCAGCGCGAGTACATGGAGCGCGCGATGCAGCAGCTGCAGCAGGTCGAGGGCAGGTTCTCCGATTCGTCGCGGCAGGAGTCGGTCCAGCGGACGCGGGCGATGCTCGACAGCGCCGTGGCGCGTTGGCGCGTCGCCGAGTCGCTGTACGCGCAGGTGCCGGTTCCGGTGGCACCGATGGCGCCCATGGCGCCGATGACCCCCATGGCCCCCATGGCCCCCATGGCCCCAATGGCACCCATGGCGCCGATGGCCCCGCTCGCGCCGCTGGCACCGCTCACCTACGCCGAGCACCGCCGCTTCGGCGCGCTGCGCTACACCGGCCAACTCGGCGACGTGGTGATCGAGGCGCGCAGCCCCTATGCGGCGACCGCAACGGCAGTGTCGGACAGCGAGGTGGTGGTGACGAGCCGGGATCTCAGCGTGCGCATCGCCATCCGGCCGCGCCAGCCGACGCCGACCCCGCGTGCCGCTCCGGCGCCGAAAGCGACCCCGCAGCCGCGCCCGGCGCGGACGCCGAAGCCGGGGCGCGAGGAGATCTAGCCGGTCAGCCCGCGCGGACCAGCTCGGCCAGGCGCAGCACCGTGTTCCAGTTGCGCGCGGTGCCGCGCGTGCCGAGGTGCTTCTCGATGAGGGCGTTGGTGAGCTTCGAGCGGCCCTGGCCGTCCGGGTAGACGATGTAAGCCTGCCTGCCGACGGCGCGCACGACCTCCCGGCCTACGATCGCCGCCTGCAGCGCCTTCACCGCCGCACCGCCCGGCGCCTCCTTCAGGAACACCGCCACGAGGCGCGCGGGATCGCGCCTCGCCTCCTCGTGGAACGGGTTGTTCGCGACGACGTCCTCCCACTCGGCCGCACTCCGGACGAAGAAGTCCGTCTCCAGGCCCAGACGTTTCTTCGCCTCCGCTTCGAGCAGCCGCTCGAGTCGCGCGCCTCCCTTCCCGTCGCCGCGGAAGACCAGGTTCCCGCTCTGGAGGACTGACTGCACGTCCTTGAGGCCGAGTCCGGCGAGCAGGTCGCGCAGGTCGGCCATCGCCACCGGCTTGTGGCCGGCGACGTTGACGGCGCGGAGCAGGGCGATCTGGAAGCTCACCATGTCCGCTCGTCGGCGGTCGGGCCGTAGATCGGCGGGATCGGCACGTCCAGGAGCCGCAGGTAGACGGTCAGCTGGCCGCGATGATGGGACAGGTGACTGATGTGCTGCCGCACGATCACGCTCCGCGGCGCGCTGAACAGCACCTTGTCCCCGTGCCTGAGCGACCAGGTCGCGCTGAAGTCGGCGTCCCTGGCCGCCTTCAGGGCATCGCGCGATTCCTGGACGCCCCGGTCGAAGATCGCCAGCAGCTTGTCGGTCGTTTCGAACGAATAGCGGGGAGCCGCGGCCAGGTTGAGGTCGTTCTCCCGCAGCGCGTTCCCGATCCAGCCGGGCATCCACGATACCAGCTGGGCGAGGTGGCCCAGCGCGAACGACTTGGGATGCGGCTTCCAGGTGCCCTTGTCGCTCGGCACGCGCTCCAGCAGGCGGCGCGTCGAGGCCATTTCCTGCTCGAATTCGGGCAGAAGCGTCTCAGCGATGCTCATGCGGCCTACTCCGATATGTCCGGGTGCCGGGAACTCTAACGCCGACGGGCCGGCCGCACCAAGACCCCCCGGCCCCCCGCCTCAGGTCCCGGCGCGGCCCCCGCGGCAGCGTCCACTGACGACGATCCGCTTGATCCGGGCGGAGCCGGGCATCGCGGCGCGGGGACTCCCCCGGCCGCCCCAGGTGCGGCCGAACCGCGCGGCCGAGCTGTCGTCCACCTGGAAGGAGATCCCCTCCTTGGACAGGCGCACGAGGGGGACACCTTCCGGGAAGGTGAAGGTCGTCCGCTCGCCCGCCGCCAGGACGTCGGCGAACGAGGAGCCGACGCGCAGGCCGTTCGCGATCACGAAGGCGGGGCTCGTGGTGCTGATGCGCCAGACGAGGGTCCGATCCACGAACGACGCCTCGATGAACAGCCACTGGCCCGGACCGAAGCTCACGATCTTGCCCGGCCACCGGATCCCGCTGCCCACGCCGAAGAGCATGGTGTCCTGGGCGGCCGGGTAGAGGACATTCACGCTGTCGAGCGGCTGGCAGACGCGGACGCCGCCGATCGCGCCGGCGGCCAAGGTGGAGTCGGGCACGCTCACCTGGGCGCGGGCGGCACCGCTCAACGCTACGGCGAACGACGTGACGAGAACGACGCGACGCATCGCGGAGCGCTACCTCCCGATCGGCTCCAGGCGCGCGGTGAAGTGCGGGAGGACGGGGGCGCGCGAGACGATCCGGAGCCCGCGGATGGTGTCGCGGCAGGCGAGGATCTTCGCGCAGACGTCCACCACGTAGTCGAGGTGCGCGTCGGTGTACACCCGGCGGGGCACCGCGAGGCGCACCAGCTCCAGCTCCGGCCAGGTCCACTGCCCCGTCGCCTCGTCCGGCGTGCCGAACATCAGGCCGCCGATCTCCACGCCGCGGATCCCGCCCTCGAGATAGAGCGCGCAGGTGAGCGCCTGGGCCGGGAACGCGGACTGCGGGACGTGGGGGAGGAAGCGGCGCGCGTCGAGGAACACGGCGTGGCCGCCGATGGGCAGCACGATCGGGACGCCCGCGGCGACCAGGCGCTCGCCGAAGCGCCGCACCTGCCCGACCCGGTGGGCCAGATAGCGCTCCTCCAGCACCTCCTCCAGGCCGATCGCGATCGCCGCGAGGTCGCGGCCGGCGAGCCCGCCGTAGGTCGTGAATCCCTCGATCAGGATCAGCATGTTGGAGAGCCGGGTCGCCAGCGCGTCGTCGTTGGTCGCGATGAAGCCGCCGATGTTGACGAGCCCGTCCTTCTTGGCGGACATCGTGCAGCCGTCGCCCAGCGTGAAGAAGGCGCGCGCGATCTCCTCGACGGACATCGCCGCGCACTCGCTCTCGCGGATCTTGCAGAAGTAGGCGTTCTCGGCGAAGCGGCAGGCGTCGAAGAAGAGCGGGATGCCGTGGCGCCGGCACCACTCCGAGGTCGCGCGGGCGTTGGCGAGCGAGACCGGCTGCCCGCCCCCCGAGTTGTTGGTGATCGTCAGCATCACCAGCGGGACGCGCTCCTTCCCGACCTCCGCCACCACGCGGTCGAGCTTGGCGAGGTCCATGTTCCCCTTGAACGGGTGCTCGCGAATCGGGTCGTAGGCCTCGTCAATCACGCAGTCCACGGCCACGCCGAGGTTGTGCTCGACGTTGGCGCGGGTGGTGTCGAAGTGGATGTTGTTCGGCACCCGGTCGCCGGGCTTGAGGACCGTGGTGAAGAGGAGGTTCTCCGCCACCCGCCCCTGGTGGGTGGGGATGATGTGGTGGTAGGTCGTGATGCGGCGGACGACGCGCTCGAGGTCGAAGTAGTTCCGGCTCCCCGCATACGCCTCGTCACCGAGCATCATCCCCGACCACTGGCGATCGGACATCGCCGAGGTGCCCGAGTCGGTGAGCAGATCGATCGTGACCAGGGAGGCCGGCACGTTGAAGAGGTTGTAGCCGGCGTCGGCCAGGGCCGTCGCGCGCTGCTCGCGCGTGGTGACCGGGATGGGCTCGACGACCTTGATCTTGTACGGTTCCATGGGGTCACGCCGCCAGGACGTGGTCGAGCCACCGTTCGACGTCGCGGTAGACCCGCGCGCGCTGCGGCTCGTTGAAGATCTCGTGGAAGAACGACTCGTAGACCGTCACCGACACGTCGCCCTTGAGGCCGCGCGCGAACGCCTCGGACGCGGCGCGCGAGACGATGCGGTCGTCCCCCGCCAGGAGGACCAGCAGCGGCACGGCGATCCGGTCCCCCTCGGCCACGACCGCGCGCTGCGCCGCGAGGATCTCGTGGTAGGCCCGCGGGGTCATCACCCGATGGTAGAGGTGATCGCTCTTCGCCGCCTGCCCCACCGCCGGGTCGGTCGAGAGGTGCGCCACGTCGAGCCCCGTCGCCACCGGCCGCGCGGGGAGCAGATCGAGCAGGGCCCGCGCCACGGCGCGCTTCCAGAGCGGGACCGCCATCGTGACGGCGAGGAAGGGGCTGGAGACGATCGCGCCGGCCACGCCCTCCGGGGCGGTCTCGAGATAGCGGAGCACGACCGTTCCGCCGAAGGAGTGGCCGAGCAGCAGCTGCGGCGCGCTCTCCTCGCCGCCCACCAGCTTCCGCAGGGCCGCGACGTCGGAGACGAACTGCGCGAACCGCGAGACGTGTCCGCGCCTGCCGGGCGAGCGCCCGTGCCCGCGCTGGTCCAGCGCCCAGACGCCGATCCCCCGCTCGGCGAACCAGGCCGCGACCTCGGCGTACCGGCCGCTGTGGTCGCCGAAGCCGTGGAGCAGGATCAGCGCGCCCCGCGCCCGACCCGCGGCCGGCGCGCGCCGCAGGGCCAGCCGCGCGCCGTCGGCGGCGGTCCAGAAGGCGACGTCGGCGAAGAGCGCCACGCTCAACCTTCCCCGGCGAGGACGCGGCGCAGCGCGTCGAGCGCGGCCTGCGCCGCGCGCCGGCGCACCAGGTCCCGCTCGCCCGGGAACACATGGTGGAAGGCGCGCACCTTCCCCTGCCAGAGCACCGCGATCCACACCGTGCCCACGGGCTTCTCCTCCGTGCCGCCGTCGGGTCCCGCGATCCCCGTGACCGCCACGGCCGCCTCGGTGCCGAGGGTGCGCGCGATCCCCGATGCCATCTCGCGCGCCACCGGTTCGCTCACGGCGCCATGTGCGGCCAGCGTGTCGGCCGACACGCCGAGCAGGTCGAGCTTCACCGCGTCGGAGTAGGCCACGACCCCGCCGACGAAGACGCGCGAGCTCCCGGGCACGGCGGTGAGCCGCTCGCCGATGAGGCCGCCCGTGCACGACTCGGCCACGGCGAGGCGGCTCTGCCGGCGCTCGAGCTCGGCCAGCATCAGCGCCGCGAGGTCGGCGTCCCCTTCACCGTAGCAGTGCGCGCCCACGAGCGGCCGCACGGCGGCCACCGCCTTGGTGAGCGCGGCATCCGCGGCGGCCGCCGGCAGGTTCCAGGCCGTGAGGCGGAGGTCGGTCCCCTCCGGCGACGGGAGCCAGGCCATCGTCACGTTGGGCCCGACGAGCCGGGCGCTGTCGCCCACGCGATCCGCGAGCGCGGACTCCGAGATGCCGGTGGTCCTGAGGGTGCGCGAGCGGATGACCTCGGGGCCGGCGTCGGCGCCCGCGCCCCCCGTGCCGCCGTGCCGCCGTGCCCCCGTGCCCACCCGTCTCTCGACCAGGCGCGGAATGACCTCGGCTTCCAGGAGGCCGCGCATCTCGGCGGGCACGCCGGGCAGCAGCACGGCCAGGCGCCCGTGCTCGCCCTCGAGCCAGAGGCCCGGCGCGGTCCCCCAGCGGTTCGGCAGGATCGTCGCGCCCTCGGGCACGTCGGCCTGACGCGCGTTCGACTCCGGCATCGGTCCGCGCCCGAGCTTCGCGAAGCGCGCCTCGAGTGCCTGGAGGATCGCGGGGTCGCGCGCCAGCCGGCGGCCGAACAGCGCGGCGACCGCCTCGCGCGTGAGGTCGTCGGCGGTGGGCCCGAGCCCGCCGGTCACGATGACCGTCCCCGTCCGCTCCAACGCCGCCTGCGCCGCCTCGCGCACCGCCGTGGCGTCGTCGCCGACCGTGGCGCGCCGGGTGATCCTCACGCCGGCGTCCGCGAGCAGGCGCCCCGCCTGCGCGGCGTTGGTGTCCACGGTGTAGCCGAGCAGCAGCTCGGTGCCGACCGTGAGCAGCTCGCAATCCATGTCAGCGGGGGGCGGCCCGGAGCAGCGCGCGGTATCTGTACAGGTAGACGGCGAAGGAGTAGACGGTGAGAATGAGGGCGAGCGCGAGCGTCACGGCGACGACGCCCCCGTGGAACTCGTCCCAGGCGTCACGCATCCGCCCCGTGATGCCGGTCTTGACGAGGAAGTCCTTCCACGCGAACCAGGCGATCGTCGCGGCGATGAAGACGTCCTGGAAGAAGACCTTGAGCTTGCCCTCCCGGCCCGCCGGGATCACGACGCCGTGCCGCTGCGCCTGCCAGCGGAACAGGGTCATCAGCAGCTCGCGGCCCACCAGCATCACGGCCACCCAGAGTGGCAAGCTCCCCCACCAGGGGATGCCGTACAGCACGGTGGGGTGCCGCGTGAGCCAGTAGATCGGCACCAGGGTCGCGACGAGGAGCAGCTTGTCGGCCGCGGGGTCGAGCAGCTTCCCGAGATCGGTGATCTGCTTGCGGCTGCGGGCGAGATAGCCGTCGAGGACGTCGCTCAACGCGGCCGCGACGAAGATCACGAACGCGATGACCTTGGGCCAATAGCCTTCGATGAACGGCAGGAGCGCGATGACGGGCGCGAGACCGATGCGCGCCAGGGTGAGGATGTTGGGCAGGGTCCACATGCCCGGTCACCCCAGCGACTTCAGAACCAGCTTGCTGACGGCCTTGAGCGTCTCGAAGACCCCTTCGCCGGTGATGGCGACCGCCTCGTAGGCGGGCGCGCGCTCGATCCACTCGCCGGTGGGCAGCTGCTGGGCCAGGAACTCGCCCTGGAAGACGGGATCGGGCGTGACCTTCTGCCGCTCGGCCGCGGTGACCGGCCAGCCGGGGTTCAGCGACGCCTGCAGATCCTTGATCGGCGAGGCGTTGGGGAGATCGCGCTTGTTGAACTGGACGACGAACGGGAGCCTGGTGAGATCGTACCCGTACTCCGCCATGTTGTCGTACAGGTTCTGCATCGACTCGATGTTGGCCTCCATCCGCTCGACCTGGCTGTCGGCGACGAAGACGATGCCGTCCACGCCCTTGAGGATGAGCTTGCGGCTGGCGTTGTAGTACACCTGGCCCGGGACCGTGTAGAGGTGGAATCGGGTCTTGAAGCCGCGGATGGTGCCGAGATCCACGGGGAGGAAATCGAAGAACAGCGTGCGCTCCGTCTCGGTGGCGAGCGAGATGAGCTTGCCCCGCGTGTTGGGCTGCACCTTGCCGTACACGTGCTCGAGGTTGGTCGTCTTGCCGCCCAACCCCGGGCCGTAGTAGACGAGTTTGCAGTTGATCTCGCGCGAGGCGTAGTTGATCATCGACATTGCGCGAGCTCCTCAGTCCCCGAACAACTTGTCGATCTCATCTTCCGCCTCTTTGGTCCCGAAGCCCTCGACCTTGGGGCTCTCGGTGCCGGCACGATTGAACATGTCCTCGAACAACGTGGTCAGCGCCTCCACGGTCGTCTTGACCTTGAGCCGCACCAGGCCGAGGGTGGCGCGATTGTCGAACAGCGCGACGAGGATCACGCGGTGCGCCACGTCCGCGAGGTACATGGATTCCTTCTCGCCCTGGTGGAAGAGCGAGGAGAACTCGTGCTCGCCGATCATCTTCGCGAGCTGGTCGTTGGCGCTGAAGTCGGCGGCGGTGAGCGACGCGAACGCCTGGGAGTCGAATTGCGGCGGCTCGCCCACGTTCGCCACCACCTGGCCGGCGCGGTCCACGAGCAGCAGGCTCTTCACGTTGGTCTCGCGGAGCAGGCCGTTCATCTGCTCCGTGATGGCCTTGTGATCCTGCTCGCGGAACGACCAGCTCGACGCACCAGGCATGCGCTACCGCCTCACGAGAGTTTGGCTTCCATCCGCCGCGCGATCACCTCGGCGCGGCGCCGCAGCGCGGGGTGCTCCTCCCAGGCGAGGTAGTCCCGCAGGACCTGGACCGCCTCGACCCCGGGATGCCCGCTCAAATACCCCAACGCCGCCAGGCGGCGCAAGGGCCGCGGCGAAAACAGCGCGGAACGCCACCGCCCCATCGAGCGCTGCGCCAGGAGCGCGCCCCCGAGGAAGCCGACGGCCGTGGCCACGACGAAGAAGAACGGCTTCCTCATTCGCCCGGGAACTTCCGGCGCGCGCTGAACGCCTGGGCGATGGTCTCGCCGTCCGCGTACTCGAGCTCGCCGCCGACCGGCAGCCCGCGGGCCAGCCGGCTCACCGCGACCGCCGGCGCCGTCTGCCGCAACGTCCGCTCCACGTAGTGGGCCGTCGCTTCCCCTTCCACCGACGGGTTCGTCGCCACGATCACCTCGCGCACCGCGGTCCCGTTCGCGAGCCGCGCCAGCAGGGACGGCAGGTTCAACGCGTCGGGCCCCACGCCGTCCAGGGGCGAGAGCCGCCCGCCCAGCACGTGATAGAGGCCCCGGTACTCCCCCGTCCGCTCGATGGCGACGACGTCGGATGCCTCTTCCACGATGCAGATCAGCCCCTGGTCGCGCCGCGGGTCCGTGCAGAGCGCGCACGGGTCGGCTTCGGTCAGGTCGCCGCAGCGCGAGCACGCGCGCACGCGTTCGCCGAGGGCGGCGACGGCCCGCGACAGGCGCGCCGCCTCTTCCCGGGGCTGCTTGAGCAGGAAATAGGTCAGCCGCTGTGCCGTCTTTCGACCGATGCCAGGGAGCTTGGCGAACTCGGCGACCAGCTCCTCGATCGCAGACACGGTTACAGCGAGAACGGCAGCGGGAACGGCAGCAGGCTCTGGACCTTCTTCATCTCGTCCTGAGCCACCTCCGCCGCCCGCTTCTGCACCTCTGCGACGGCGGCCACGACGAGGTCCTCGAGCATCTCCACGTCGCCGCCGAGTAGACTGGGATCGATGTGGACCTCGCGCACCTGACCGCGGCCGTCACCCGTCACCGTGACCATGCCGCCGCCGGCGGTGCCCGTCACGGTCCGCTGGGCCAGCTCGCTCTGCATCGCTGCCAACCGCGCCTGCATCTGCTGCCCGAACTGCAGGAGCGCACGAGGGTCGGTCATCCGTGAAACCTAGGAGGCGGGGGGGCCCGAAGCAAGCCTATTCGAGGAGGTCCAAGTCCAAGCTGTCTATGGCGCTATCGAGGCTCGGGTCCCTTTTCCGCAGGGCCTTCAGGCGCTCGGCCTTGGCCCCCGAAGCGGTGAGCCGCGGAGGGGGGGGCGGCGGGCTCTGGGGGGGCGAGGCGGAGGAGCGCTTCTCGGCCCGGGGCGAGGCGGTGGCGGCAGCCACCACCACCGTCACCGGCTTGCCGAGGATGCGCGCGGCGATGCCCTCGACGACCGGCCGGTTGCGGGTCAGGCCCTCGGAGGTGAGCGGGTTGCCGCCCAGGGGGCGCAGGCGGATCACGTCGCCCTCGAGCTCCACCGGCTCGGCGTCCTCGAGCGCGCTCGCGACCATCGGCTTCTCGTTCCTGGCGGTCGCCACGAGGTCGGGCCAGAGCGCGCGCACCGACTCGAGCGTCAGCGGGGCGCCGGGGGGGGGGGCCGCGCGCGGGGCCGCGGCCGCCGGCGCGGCCACCGCCTCCGCCACACGTGGCTGCGCGCCAGGCCTGTTCTGCTCTCTCCCGGCCGCCGGCCGCGTAACCGCTCGCAACTCCCCGTCTCGCGACTGGCCTGAGTTCTGCCCACTCCCTCCGAGGACTTCGGCAATGGAGATCGTGCGGTCCATGAGCGTCCACCGCACCAGCAGCGTCTCGATCGCCAGCCTCGGGCTGGCCCCGCGCCGGATCGGCTCCTCGGCCTCTTCCAGCGCCCGGAGCATCCGGAGCAGGTCGCCCGTCTCGAAAGTGGGGGCGAGCCGGGCCACCTGCGCGGCGAGCGCGGCCGTGAGGCCCTCCGGCTTCCCGCCGAGCCGCGTGGCGAGGAGCGCGCGCACCACGTCGCCCGCCCCCTCGGTGAAGGCCGCGAGGTCCACACCGGACTCGACCAGCTTGGCCACGAACGGAAAGACGTCCGGCGCGCGGTGCTCGCCGAGGATCGCGAGCAGCTCCGCGTAGATCTCGTCGTCCACCAGGCCCAGGACCTCGCGCACGCGCGCCGCCGTGACCGGGCCCTCGCCGAACGCCGTGGCCTGGTCCACCACCGACAGGGCGTCGCGCATCCCGCCGTCGGCGACCCGCGCGATGATCTCGATCGCGTCGTCGTCGGCCTGCAGCGCCTCCTGCTTCAGCACGTCGCGGATGCGGTCGGCGATCGCGTGCGGTCCGACGCGGCGGAAGTCGAAGCGCTGGAGGCGGCTCATCACCGGCGCGGCGGTGTTGGTGATCTTGTTCGGCTCGGTGGTGGCGAAGACGAAGACGACGCCCGGGGGCGGCTCCTCGAGGATCTTGAGGAGCGTGTTCCACGCCTCGCGGGTGAGCATGTGCGCCTCGTCCACGATGTAGACCTTGTGGCGGCCCTCCTGCGACGCGGCGTACATCGCGCGCTCGCGAAGGTCCCGGGCGTCGTCCACGCCGCGGTTGCTGGCGGCGTCGATCTCGACGACGTCGAGGCTCGCCGACCCGCTCCAGATGCGCTCGCACGAGGCGCAGGCGCCGCACGGCTCGCCCGGCTCGCCGGTGGCCTTCCCGGCGTGGCGCTTCTCGCAGTTCAGGGCCATGGCGAGGATGCGGGCGGCCGTGGTCTTCCCCACCCCGCGCGGCCCGGCGAAGAGGTAGCCGTGGGCGACCTTGTCCTGCTCGACGGCGCCGCGCAGCGCGCGCGCCACGTGCTCCTGGGCGATCAGCTCGCCGAAGAGGCGGGGACGGTACTTCCTGGCAAGAGCTAGATACATGCGATCACAGTTGCCAGACGGCGCAGGAGGAAGTGGTTGCTCACTTAGCTGGAGAGAAGTGCCCCAGGCACCCCGCCGCGACGCGAGACATCACTTAGCGCTGCTGCCTTCGGGGCCCTGACGCGGTTCGTGCGCTCTCGCCCGACGGACCTGGGGCCCCTCAAAGTAGCATGCCCTCCACCGAGTTACCAGTTGCGAGAGACGAGCATACGGGACAGTTGCGAGACGCAGAGTTGCGAGTGGTTGTGAGGCGGGAGTGAGCGGAACCCGAGCAGGCCTCGGGCGGCCACGGAGCGACCGGGGCCGACTCTCTTTCCGAGCGACACTCATCTCGTAACCGCTCGCAACTCTCCGTCTCGCAACTTCCCTGCAAACCCGCAGCGCTGCTCACTCGGCTCTCAGCCGGTAGCCGACGCCGGACTCCGTGAGCAGGTACTTCGGGCGCGAGGGCTCGTCCTCGAGCTTGTGCCTGAGCTGGGTCATGTAGACGCGCACGTAGTGCGTCTGCTCCACCGCGTTCGGCCCCCACGCCTCCTTCAGGAGCTGGCGGTGCGTCACGACCTTCCCCGCGTGGCGCACCAGCGTCGCCAGGAGCTTGTACTCGATGGGGGTGAGATGCACTTCGACGCCGCGTCGGAACACGAGCCGCGCCGCGAGGTCCACCTTGAGGTCGCCGACGGCGAAGACCGGCTCGCCCCCGCCGTCCGGCTGCGCCGCGTGGCGCAGCGCCACCCGGAGCCGGGCGAGCAGCTCCCCGATGCCGAAGGGCTTCGTGAGGTAGTCGTCCACGCCGGCGTCGAGCGCCGCGATCTTGTCCTGCTCGCGGCCGCGCGCCGAGATGACGATGATCGGCGTGCGCGACCACTCGCGCAGCCGGCGCGTCAGCTCGACGCCGTCGAGGTCGGGGAGGCCGAGGTCCAGCAGGATGACGTCGGGGTTGCGGCCGGTGGCCTGCGTCAGCCCCTCGCGCGCGGTCACCGCCTCGACGCAGTGGTAGTCGTGCGCCTCGAGCGATGTCTTGAGGAACCGCCGCATCTGCGGCTCGTCTTCGATGACCAGGACCGTCGGCGCCACGTCGCTCATGGGAAACCCGAGAGGTCGCTGAACCTAACCCGCGGCCGGCTCCGCCGGAACGGCGTCGGGGGGCGCGGGTTGAGGCGCCAGCGGGAGCGCGAAGCGGAAGACCGCGCCGCCGCCCGGCCGATTCTCCGCCCACATCCGGCCGCCGTGGGCGGTGACGATCCCGCGGCAGATCGTGAGGCCCAAGCCGACGCCGCCGCCCGCCCCGCCGCCGCCGTTGTCCACGCTGGCGCTCACCCGGTAAAACTTCTCGAATACCCGTCGCTCCTCGCCGGCGGGGATGCCGGGGCCCCGATCGGCCACGTCCACGACGATCTCGCCGTCGGCCACGGCGGCGGAGACTTCGATCGGCGTGCCCTGGGGCGTGTACTTCACCGCATTCTCGAGGAGATTGACGAACACCTGCTCCAGCAGCAGGCCGTCGGCCCACAGCAGCGGCAGGTCGGGCGGGAGACGCACGGCGACCGGGCGCCCCTTGAGCCGCTCCTCCAGCCGGATCAGCGCGACGCCCACGATCTCCTCGAGCGGCTGCCAGTCGCGCTGCACCTCCAGAGCGCCGGTCTCGACGCGGATCATGTCGAGCAGGTTCCCGATGAGGCGGTTCATCCGCTGCGACTCGTCGAGGATCGCCTTGAGCAGGTCACGGCGCTGCGCGTCCGAGAAGGCCCCGCGGTCCTCGAGGAGGCTGCTCGCCGCGCCCGTGATCGCGCCGAGGGGTGTGCGCATGTCGTGCGAGAGCGAGGAGAGGAGCGCGGTGCGCAGCCGTTCCGCCTCCGCCTCGACCTGCTCCCGCTGCGCGCGCTCGGTGAGGAGCACCCGCTCGAGGGCGAGCGCGGCCTGCCCGGTGAGCGCCTCGAGCAGCCGGTGCGTGGCCGGCTCCTGGAGGCGTTTGATGCCGGCCTCCCGGTCGTCCGGCCGGAGCCCCACCACGCCGACCGCGCCCACCGAGCCGGCCAGCGGCCGGTACATCGCCTGGGCCGCCGGCAGGGTGTCGGTGCCCGCCCCGGCCGGCCGGCCGCGCTCGAACGCCCACTGCGCGACGCTGCGCTCCTTCTCGTCGATCGGGAAGGCGGGCGGAACGCCCACCGGGATCTCGATGCGCCCGGCGTCGTCGGGCAGCAGGATCTGCACCCGGGCGTCGAAGCTCGCGCCGAGCTGCCGCTCCGCCGCCAGCGCCAGCGCGCTCCGTCCCCGGGTCGCCGACAGCTCGCGGCTCATCGCGTAGAGCGCGGCCGTGTGCCGCTCGCGCTCGCGCGCCGTCTCGGCCTGGGCGCGGATCCGCAGGGTGAGCGCGCTGATCAGCAGCGCGATCCCCAGCATGACGGCGAAGGTGAGCAGGTACCGGACGTCGGAGACGGCGAAGGTGTAGAACGGCGGGACGAAGAAGAAGTCGAACGAGGCGATGCTCAGGAGCGCCGCGAAGACCGACGGCCCGCGCCCGTACCGGGAAGCCACCAGCCCCACGCCCAGCAGGTAGATCATCGCCACGTCGGTCACGGACAGCGCGCGGAAGACCAGCGCGCCGAGCGCCGTGCACGCGCCGACGATCAGGGCGGCCCAGCCGTACTCCGCCAGGGGCGAGCGGTACCCTGCTCCGCCCGCGCGCCGCCGGGGGCGCGGCTCCGCTTCCCCGGTGATGGCGTACACGTCCACGTCGCCGCTGCCGCGCACGATCTGATCGAGGAGCGAGCCGAAGATCTGGTCGCGCCAGCGCGGGTGGGTCGGCTTCCCCACCACGATCTTGGTCACGTTGTGCTCGCGCGCGTACGCCAGGATCTCCGCCGCCGCGTTGAGCCCGCTCAACGTGGCGGTCATCGCCCCCAGCGACTCGGCGAGCTGCAGGTTCGCGACCAGCGCCTCCCGCTCCTCGCCGGACATCGCCGAGCCGGGCCGCTCGACGTTGACGACCCGCCAGTCGCACTTGAGCCCGACGGCCATGCGCTTCCCGGCCCGCACCAGCCGGGCGCCCTCGGGGTTGGGGCCGATGCACACCAGGAGCCGATCGGCGGCGGCCCAGGTGGCGTGGATCCCCGCCTCGCGCATGTAGCCGCGCATCTGCGCGTCCACGCGCTCGGCGGCGCGCCGCAGCGTCAGCTCGCGGAGCGCGATCAGGTTGCCCTTGCGGAAGAAGCGTTCGATCGCGGCCGCCGCCTGCTCCGCCATGTAGACCTTGCCCTGCCGGAGCCGCGCCAGCAGGTCGTCCGCCGAGAGGTCGGCCAGCTCGATCTCGTCCGCGCCGTCGAACACCGAGTCCGGCAGCGTCTCCCGGACGGTGACGCCCGTGATCTGCGCGACCACGTCGTTCAGGCTCTCGATGTGCTGGACGTTCAGGGTGGTGTACACGCTGATGCCCGCGGCGAGCAGCTCCTCGACGTCCTGCCAGCGCTTGGGGTGGCGCGAGCCGGGCGCGTTGGTGTGGGCCAGCTCGTCCACGAGGATCACGCCGGGCCGGCGCTCCAAGGCCGCCTCGAGATCGAATTCCTGCAGCGTGATGCCGCGATACTCCAGCCGGCGGCGCGGCAGCACGGGCAGCCCCTCCAGCAGGGCGGCCGTCTCCGGGCGGCCGTGGGTCTCGACCACGCCTACGACGACTTCGACGCCCTCGCGGGCGCGGGCGCGTGCCGCCTCCAGCATCGCGTACGTCTTCCCCACGCCGGGGGACGCGCCGAAGAAGATCTTGAGGCTGCCGCGCGTCGCGCGCCGCTCCTCCTCGCGCACCTGCGCGAGCAGGGCTTCGGGATCGGGCCGGCGGTTCTGGGGGCCGCTCACGCGCCTAAGCTATCACCGGGGCGCGGCGGAGGTCAGGCCGCCTAAAGCTTGACCATCAAGGCGCAGTTGATCCGGTTCTCCGTGTTCCGCAGGTCCGGCGTCCAGCCGGGCACCAGCGATCCCGGCGCGCCGGTGTTCCCGTTCGGCGGCGTGACGCCGCCCGGTCCCGCGAAGTACGGCACGCTCGCGTGGCGATGGTCGAATTCGATGCGGAACGTCACGAACTCGTCCGGCATGTAGTCCAACGTGACGGACGCGTCCCATGCCGAGAACTGGTCGCCGGCGTTCTCGGTGAAGTACGGCGTGCCGGAGAACGCCGTGGCGCCGTTGATCGGCGGCATGAGCACCAGGTAGCGGCCCGGGTTCGTGATCGCGCCGCCGCCGAGGGTGAGGCCGTAGCGGTCCTGCCCGAACCAGAGGCGGTTGTAGATCATGACGCCGAGGAAGGCCTGCTTAGGACCCAGCTTCGTGCCGGTGCAGCTCACGCCGCCGCCGTTCTCGCACCCCGCGTCCACGGTGAGCGAAAACGCCGCCTTGTCCGGGAAGCTGCGCGGACTGTCGTAGTACTTGACCTGCAGGCTGTTGTCGCTGTGCACCCGCGCGCGGTTCGGAATGCCGAGCCAGTCGTAACCGTAGTAGTTGTTCGACAGCACCGACACGGCGCCGGTCGGCCGCCACAGGACCTGCGCCCCGAGGCCTGGGACCCCGTTGAACATGCCGTACGACTGCCAGCCGTTAATGATCCACGGCTCGATCTTGAGTTTGTCGCTGGGGAAGATCTGGATCCGGATGCCGTTGAAGAACCAGGGCGTGTTGCTCGAGACGTAGGAGGGCTGGTAGGCCCAGTTGTCGTAGTTGTAGTAGCTGAACAGCCCGACGTACGACATGAAGATGCCGGCGTCGACGTTGATCCCGTTCCACACGTTCCAGTGGTAGCCGCCGTAGGCCTCGGAGATGTAGCGGTACGCGTCGGACAAGTCCCACTGGCCGCGCCCGGGGCTGGCATCGTTGCGCGGCGTCATCGTGGAGTACATCCCGAACTGGGTCATCAACCGGCCTCGCGCATTGCCGGCGTGGAAGTCGCCGCCGATCCCCAGCTGCTGCACCTGGACCTCGCCGGTGCGCCCGCTTTCGCTGGTGCCGACCAGCGTATGGTCCGCCGGACGGTTGAAGTCGCCGATGTACGAGGCGTCGAGCCGGAACTCGCCCGTGAAGTACTTGGAGTCGAGGACGGCCGTGGTCTCGCGCGGGACGCCCTGGGCCCACCCGAAATTGGCGAAGGCGAACGGCGCAGCGGCGGCGGGGGCCGGCGCGGTGTCTGCCGCCGGCGGCTTCGCCCGCGTGGTGTCGCTCCCGGCGGGGGCCTGGGCCCGCGCGTCCAGCGCGTGCGACGACGCCAAACCAATACTGACGAGCAGCACAATTGACGGACGCATAGTGCGTGTCTCCAGTGATGGAATTCGGAGGCCGGGGGCAGCCAGGCGGGCCCGCCGCGACCCCGTCGGGGTTAGAACCTGAGGCTGAGTGACGTTACGGCGAATCCGTCGTCCGGCGTGTACTGCCCGGCGCGGTTGGTGGGCCACACCGCGCCTCGGGAACGGAACGCACGCACCTCCGTCCGCCACAACAGCGGCGGCGCCAGCGCGACGTCCAGACCCAGCGACGCGCTGTTGGTCTGGAAGGAAGTGGGGAGTCCGGTCCGAACGATGACCTGGTTGGGATCCGCATAGCGCTCGATGCGAGCGACGATGCCCAGGCGGGGCGTCGGATGGTACTTGGCAAACAAGCTCGCCCCATACCAGGTGGCCGAGCCGCCGGTCGTCGTGCTCCGGCTCTGAACGCCGATGGCCGCGGCAGCCGCGACTTGCCAGCGGCTGGACGGGTTGAACTGCGCCATGAAATCCTGGTAGAAACGCACTTGGGGGGCCAGGCTGTCGGCGGCGACGTTGCCGACGAAATTGTCATACGACAGCGTGACCCGCGGTGACACCGCGTAGTCCACCCGCACGCCCGCGGCGGGCGGCGTGTTGTAGTTGGAGATGTTCTGCCACCCGTTCACCAGCACGACCTGTGCGGTGACCGCGGACGATGCCGCCCAGGTCAGCTTGACGCCGGTCTCGTAGTACGGCGAGAAGTCTGCCATGAGCGACCGGGAGTAGGCGAGGTTATCCCGGGAAATCCACCCTTCGAACCCGGTGTGGGCGAAGAAGATCCCTCCGTCCACCCACAGCGTGCGGCCGAGTTGGTAGCCGACCGTGGCCTCCTGCAGGAACTGGCTCACCGACGGCCCGCTGATGCCGCCGATCCGCGGCTCCCCCGCATAGTTGGCCTGGACCGACGTGCCCCACTGCAAGGCCAACCGGGCACGGTAGCGCGGCCCAGCCAGGCTGGCTTCGACGAACGCGAGGTTGATGTTGAACTCCGCGTGCCGCGCGGGCTGCGTGGTATAGGCGCGATCGAAGTTAGACGGCCGGTCTACATCCCAGGCGTAGTAGGTGTCGAGGTACGCGCCCAGCGACACCCTCGGCCCGGAGTCGGCGGAAACCGGAGCCTGCGCGCACAGGGCCGCCGGGATGAGCAGCAGCCCACAGATGGTAAGCCTGATCACCGCACTCCACGAAGGCTGTCGAGCGCCAGGTTGAGCCAGAGCACGTTGACGCGCGGCTCGCCGAAGATGCCGAGCGTACGCCCCGCCGTATGACGGGCCACCAGCACGCGGACCGAGTCGGGGGACAGCCCCCGCGCCCGGGCGACCCGCGCCACCTGGCCCTCCGCGCTGGCCGGCGAGATGTCGGGATCGAGCCCCGAGCCCGACGACGTGACAAGGTCGGCCGGGATCTGCCCCTTCACCCAGTGGTCCAGCTTCACCGCGCTGTCCACCGCCTGCACGATCAGGGTGTCGGCAAGCTTGGCGCTGGTGGGCCCCAGGTTGGTGCCGGTGGACAGCGTGTCGTCGTAGCCGCTGCCGGCGGCCGACGGCCGCGCGTGGAAGTAGCGCGCGCTCGCGAACGACTGCCCGATGAGCAGGCTGCCCACGACGTGCCCGTCCACCGAGACCAGCGAGCCGTTGGACTGCCGCGGGAAGAGCAACTGCGCGATGCCGGTGACGACGCCCGGATAGAGCAGGCCCGTGATGAGCATCAGGACGAGCGTCACGACGATCGCGGGACGAAGCTGGTTCTTGAGCATCGTCAGGCCAGGTGAAGGAGGGTGATCAGCACGTCGAGGACCTTGATCCCGGCGAACGGGATCAGGATCCCGCCCACGCCGTAGATCCAGAGATTGCGCCGCAGGATCTGCGCGGCCGGCGCCGGCCGCCACTTCACGCCGCGCAAGGCGAGCGGGATCAGGGCGACGATGATGAGGGCGTTGAAGACGACGGCGGACAGCACGGCCGACTGCGCGGTGTGCAGGTGCATGACGTTGAGGGCCTGCAGCGCCGGATAGGTGGCGACGAACATGGCCGGGATGATCGCGAAGTACTTGGCCACGTCGTTGGCGATCGAGAAGGTGGTCAGCGCGCCGCGGGTGATGAGCAGCTGCTTCCCGATCTCCACCACCTCGATGAGCTTGGTCGGATTGGAGTCGAGGTCGATCAGGTTCCCCGCCTCCTTGGCCGCCTGCGTGCCGGTGTTCATCGCCACCGCCACGTCGGCCTGGGCGAGCGCCGGCGCGTCGTTGGTGCCGTCTCCGGTCATGGCCACGAGCCGCCCGCCGGCCTGCTCGCGCTTGATCAGCGCCATCTTGTCCTCGGGCTTCGCCTGGGCGAGGAAGTCGTCCACGCCGGCCTCCGCCGCCACGGCGGCGGCGGTGAGCGGATTGTCGCCGGTGATCATCACCGTCTTGATGCCCATGCGCCGCAGCTCGGCGAAGCGCTCCTTGATGCCGCCCTTCACGATGTCCTTGAGGTGGACCACGCCCAGGGCGCGCGCGCCCTCGGCCACGACGAGGGGCGTGCCCCCCTCGCGCGCGATCGCCTCGACGGAGGCCTGGACACCCTTCGGCACGGAGCCGCCCTGCTCGGCCACGAAGGCCGCGATCGCCTCCGCCGCTCCCTTGCGGATCCGGCGCCCGTTGAGATTCACGCCGCTGAGCCGGGTCTGCGCGCTGAACGGGATGAACTGGGCGCCCAGGCCCTGGATGTCCCGCTCGCGCAGTCCGTAGCTGGTCTTCGCCAGCACCACGATGCTGCGCCCCTCCGGTGTCTCGTCGGCCAGGGACGCGAGCTGGGCGGCGTCGGCCAGGCTCTCGCCGGACACCCCCTCCGCCGGGATCAGCGCCACCGCCTGCCGGTTGCCGAGCGTGATCGTGCCGGTCTTGTCGAGCAGCAGCGTGTCCACGTCCCCGGCCGCCTCCACCGCCCGGCCGCTCATCGCGATCACGTTGTGCTGGATCATCCGGTCCATGCCCGCGATGCCGATGGCGGACAGCAGCCCGCCGATGGTGGTCGGGATCAGGCAGACCAGCAGGGCGACGAGGATCGGGATCGAGACCGCGCTGCCCGAGTAGATCGCGAACGGCTGCAGCGTGACCACGGCCAGGAGGAACACGATCGTCAACCCGGACAGCAGGATGATCAGCGCGATCTCGTTGGGCGTCTTCTGCCGCGTCGCGCCTTCGACGAGGCCGATCATGCGGTCGAGGAACGTCTCGCCCGGGTTCGCAGTGATGCGGATGACGAGCCAGTCCGACAGCACCTTCGTGCCGCCCGTGACGGCGGATCGGTCCCCGCCGGACTCGCGGATGACGGGAGCAGACTCGCCGGTGATCGCCGACTCGTCCACCGACGCGACGCCCTCGATTACCTCACCGTCGCCCGGGATCAGATCGCCGGGCTGGCAGACGACCACGTCGCCGCGGCGCAGCTCCCCGGCCCAGACCGGGAGGCCCGACTGCCGGTCCTTCGGGTCGCGCAGGCGCTTCGCCAGGGTCCGCGTGCGGGAGCCGCGCAGGGCGTCGGCCTGCGCCTTGCCCCGCCCTTCGGCCATCGCCTCGGCGAAATTCGCGAAGACGACGGTGAACCAGAGCCACAGCGCGATCTGCACCGTGAAGCCGGCCCCGCCACGGCCCTCCAGGATGTCGCGCACCAGGACCAGCGTGGTGAGCACGCTGCCCACGAGGACGACGAACATCACCGGGTTCCGCACCATGTGTCGCGGATTGAGCTTCGCCAAGGAGTCCCGAACGGCCCGGCGCACGATCGGGGGGTCGAAGAGCGGCCGCCTGACCGTGGCCATTAGAAGACCCTCCCGGCATGCATGAGGAGGTGCTCCACGATCGGGCCGAGGGAGAGCGCCGGGAAGAACGTCAGCGCACCGACGATCAGGATGACGCCGATCAGGAGCACGACGAACAGCGGCGTGGTGACCGGGAACGTCCCGGCCGACGCGGGAACGAGCCTGCGCTCCGAGAGGAAGCCGGCCAGCGCCAGCATCGGAACCATCATGGCGAACCGGCCGAACAGCGTGCCGATGCCGAGCAGCGTGTTGTAGTAGTAGGTGGTGCCGGTCAGGCCGGCGAACGCGCTGCCGTTGTTGCCCGTCACCGAGCTGAAGGCGTACAGGATCTCGGAAAGCCCGTGCGGGCCCCCGTTGTTGAGCCCCTTGAGCCCGGCCGGCAGGACCGCCGAGGCCGCCGTGAAGAGCAGGATGACCGCGGGGAAGATGAGCACGTACAGCATCGCCACCCGCACCTCGCGGCTCTGGATCTTCTTGCCGAGGTACTCAGGCGTTCGCCCGACCATCAGCCCCGCGATGAACACGGTGAGGATGGCCATCACCAGCATCCCGTAGAGCCCCGAGCCGACGCCGCCGAAGATCAGCTCGCCGAGCTGGATGTTGACCAGCGGCACCATCCCGCCCAGCGGCGTGAAGGAGTCGTGCATGCTGTTGACGGCGCCGCAGGAGGCGTCCGTCGTCACCGTCGCGTAGAGCGCGGAGCCGGCGATGCCGAAACGGACCTCTTTGCCTTCCATGTTGCCGCCGGGATTCGTGGCGGACGCCACGATGTCTACCCCGCGGGCGGCGTGGATCGGGTTGCCCTTCGCCTCGGCCCAGTACGCAGTCGTCACGCCGGCCGCAAACAGCACGAACATCGCGGCCCAGAGCGCCCAGCCGTGCTTCTGGTTCTTCACCATCCGCCCGAACATGTAGGTGAGGCCGGCGGGCACGATGAAGATCGCGAGCATGTTCAGAAAGTTGGACCACGGCGTGGGGTTCTCGAACGGGTGCGCCGCGTTGGCGTTGAAGAACCCGCCCCCGTTGGTGCCGAGCTGCTTGATCGCCTCCTGGCTGGCCACGGGCCCCATCGCCAGCACCTGTTTCGCGCCCTCGAGCGTGGTGGCGGTGACGTACGGATGGAAATTCTGGATCGCGCCCTGCTGCACGAACAGCAGCGCCAGCACGAGCGAGCCCGGGAGGAAGACGTACAGCGT
>Ga0187853_10001090_pt1 | contig 25679 bp, 25 predicted proteins | sample June2016WEW_6_10_2_FD_132417 | JGI IMG/M metagenome (GOLD analysis project Ga0187853, IMG submission 132417) | Peatland microbial communities from SPRUCE experiment site at the Marcell Experimental Forest, Minnesota, USA - June2016WEW_6_100 | ecosystem: Environmental > Terrestrial > Soil >... | reverse complement strand
ATCTGCCTCGAACAGGCTGCCTTGTTGAGAATGTTTACCAAGCATGTCTCACTCCTGATTTGGTCTATCGCGGAGTGTACTCCCAAACCCCGAAAAACGCGAGCTTTTCGGCCGGGCTTCTAGAACTGTAATACTTGTTCCATAAATTTCCTTTACTAGACCAATTTGAAGGTATTGAGGCAATAAAAAATAGAAAAAGATAACAAGAATTACTGATAATATAAAATCCCATGAGATAAAAATACTCTTTAATAACTTCATTATTCTCTTCCCTTAATTCGGTCCCAGATTTTCTCAAATTCTGGAAGGAGTTGATAAAGAATATCTCCAGGATTATCACTTACAATAACATCTTTTCGCACGGGTGAATTTTCGGTAGAAATAATTTTGTGATTTCCATCTATTGTGCCGTGTATTAAACCTTTTCCATATCCGTCAATTGCCATCAATAGAGCACGATAAGAATCATCGTCCAGTATTGCCGATAGATTAAGTCCTCCTGTTTGGACTCTAGTGTTTCTTTCATCTTATCAGCATTCAACCTTTTCAATTTTTCATCAAGGGATTTGTATGTATCTCTATTACTTGGGTTTGTTGGATGTATATCGAAAGTAACCATATATATATGATCAAATTTCTTTAAGGCTTCTTCAATTCTTATTTCTTCATCAATGGATTCAAATTTTGCACTTACAAAAAATCTTTCATGTCCCAATTCGATGAGTTTTCCAAATGTATCGCGAAATTGACCAGGACTAACTTTATTAGTTATAGGGCGATATGCAATAACTGAACTTGGAATATGGAGAAAAAAATCCGATTTTGCGACAACACCATCAGGTAAACCGCCTTCTTTTATTTGGTGAATCTTTTCATCAACTGTTTCCCCTTCGAGCATTGGTTTGTATTTTACTAATAATCCATAAGAAAAATCGGATTCCATTTCTTCTACAGCAAAAAAACCATATTTATACTCACCTTTCATATGGAACTTGTTTGCCGAAAATGCTTGAAAAAATAACTGCTTCTTATCACTAAAATTGCTAATGATATTTATTCGACCGAAGAAATAAGTTTGTGTTTGAGCAGCTTTCATCGTGCCCTCCTCAATTTCATAATATATCTCTCAGATAGAAAACAATCTATCCTTTATCTCGTACTCCCATGGGGCACTACTATATACTAGTGTTCACAAGGCCGTCATGGTTGAATGGACCTGGTGACCATGCAGACCACCTGCCTTATTTTTCACTAGGGAATCTCACCCGCGACGCGGGAATCACCCACATGAACACCCGTCTTTTTTTAGACAGGTGTTCAAGATTCCGTTCAGCCAGTCCAATCATTTAATACCAAAGAAATGACCCATGAGTATTTCTATTATTCCGGCAATAACTGCAACACAAAGGGCAATAAGGGGATTGTCCATAGAAAATTTGGCTTTATCAATTTCTCTATCATTTGATGGATAACGCAATATAAGCAGGATCGCAGCAAGGGCTAAGGTGAAAAGTAATCCAAATAAAAATACAATGGTCGGTGCAGTCAAGGCTTGGGAAAAAACAATCGTTAAGACAATCCCCGGTACAGTTAGAAAAACTAAACTGATGGCACCAATTACACGCCATCGATAATTGGGATCCTGAATATATTCCACTTTTTTTGGCATACCTGAATCTCCTATTAAAGAAAGACCTAGTTGATTGGCAGCAGCGGCGGAGATACTGTACACTGGATCAGGTGTTGGACACATTTTATGGGATAGAAGGGTGTGCTCTTTTACCTTTACCACGCTCATATTTTTGGCGCATACTTTCGGCCCAAGTTTTATAATTACGATTTTGGAGATTTCTCTGTATTTCTATAATTACTCGAAGATGGTCGTCAAAATCTCGCTCGAATGTTGGTTTAGAGACAACCAAATCGTGAATAGCAAATGATAATGATTCGAGTAAAGTTTTTTTGAAATGCAAGGATAATAAATTCTCAACTCTTAAAGTATCCATTTGCTCTTGAGCTACATCATCACCATCGCTGTTAAGTGGATAAATCCATTGTCCATGAGCAAGTTTGTTTCGTAATTCGATTATTGCTCCCAAATCATTTGCCAGTATGTCCGAAAGAGTTTTATATCGTGAATATGCAGAATGAGATAAAACGTTTGCAGACAAAACTGCTCTTGGTAATTTATATTGTCGCCGAAACGCTATTTCTACCGCTTTTTGCCACTGATTGAGTTGTGAGCTTTCAACCCGAATTGTACTTCGCTCAATATCGTCAAATCCTTGTGGTTCGTACATGAGTTTTCGTAAACGACATTCCGCCCATGCTCCTAACAAAAGTGCATATAACCGCATAAATGCTGAAACCGTAATTTCATCGTTTTGAGAGATGGCGATACGAAGTGACCGTGCTGTTTTATCCATCGCACAGTCAATTTCTTGAAGATTTGCAACATGAAATTGATATAGCTTCTTTGGTGATTTCATTTTGTGGATTTCTAAGCACCAAAAAGCACTAGAATTTTCTAATGCCCTTTGGCGCTTGGGAATCGAACCCAAGTAGATTCTCGTGAGAGTGTGTTTCCATTACACCATCGCCCCATACAATTATGGCAGGGTCTATAAATTTATTGAATTATATGGCATATTTGTCATAACGAGCTGCCTATTAAGGATGCATCTTATAAACGATAGGAACAGTTATTTCTAAAGTTACGAGCCGTTGCGCCCAAAGGAATTCGAACCGCTAATTACATCCATTCCTTTCAGTTTACAATCCCGAAATATCCTTTTTTTCGGGGCATTGAAAAACGTAATGATAGCAGTTGAATGGGTATAGGGTCAAAGGGGTGTAAATTGTAAGGTCACAAACACAAATCTCTGTCGAGATTTGCTCTCCATGTTTGTTTTTTATGAACTTAAGATTGCCATCACGGAACATAATAGCTTATGTAAATTTACCATTCGATGAGTGTGTCAAATTTATGCGGAAGAAATCTAGATCGCATACCGCCCCTGAGCGGTTTTCCATCCATTCCCGGAAATTGGAAAAGGTCCCTGTTCGGGAGATGCTGCCAGCCTGGCATTAACCGGCACATACCATTAGAATCCCAACTCCTTCAAATTCTGCGCCTCGCTTCTCTTGCCTCCCGCCCTGAATAACTCCTGCCAGAATGCCTCATCATACCGTCGCGACCGCACCGGCAGCGGCATCGGGACGCCCCAGCCCAGCAGCAGCACTTCCTCTTTTGGCTGCAGGCGCGCCAGCATGCCGCGCAGCGAATCCCGCCTCGTTCGCCCCCCCGAAGCGTTCTCGCTGTCTCACCGCATCAGCTCGGAATGTGCATCGGCCAGGATGGATTGGAGCGCCGGGTTGAGTTCATCCTTTTCATAGATCTCCAGGAACGTGACGCCCGCCTTCAAACCCAGATTCACCGAAGCCTGGAGTGCTGAGGCGGCGCTGGTTCCACCCATCTGATCCGGTTTCTCCGTTGCCGATGTGCCCATCTCAAAGCCGGTGGCGGTCTGGTTGGAATACTGCTGCACCAGGTCATATCCGAGCGATCCTGCTGTTTTGCGCGCGCTCAACCCATTCTCCTGGAACACCATGTGCTGGCCATAGTTGGTAAAGGCGAAACTCGCAACGTCGATGCGCGTGGCGGTTTCGGCCGAAGCGTCCGGTATCGGCAGACCGGGATAGAAGGTCAGCGAGATCTGGGTGGTGGGAAAGGCCTGCACGTAGGCTGCCAGCGCCTGTTGCCATGCGTTCTCATATTTTTTCAAAGTGTATCCGAGCTGCTTCCAGTTTGCCAGCGCGGCCGGGTCGTTGGGAAGACTCATCTCCTCGCTGATGGACGTGGGGCCTGTGGCGGGGACATTTACCACCGCGGGGTTGGAATCATAGCGCTGTCCGAGAACATGCACGAATGCGAACCAGCGCTCGAGGTAGGTCGCATCCCAGGGCATCGGAAGCGTAACGGTCGTGCCCTGATCAAAGCCGTAATCCACGACGAATTGGGCCGACTGCACTCCTTGAAGCGCCCATTCAGGCGTAAACGCACCCGGCAGAACAACCAGGATCACCTTCTTGCCGGCAGCCGATGCGGCCTGGACCTGGCTGTCGATAAAGCTCCAGTCGAACTGGGCTGGCGCGGGCTGGACATTCTTCCAGAAGGTGCGGATCACTATCCCGTCCACCGCTGGATTGGTGAAGGTGGCGGGTTGAATGGCGAGGTTGGGCGCGCTGACGATAAAGACCCCGCGCGTCATCTTGGAGCCGGGGACAGGAGTTGCCGGGGTTGTGGAGGTCGGTGCAGGTACGGGTAAGGTGGCGTCAGTTGTAGGGGGCGGCAGGGGCGGGGCAGCAGTCACACATGCGATAACCAAACCGAGCGTAAATACGATGATTGTCAAACGGATCTGCACTTTCAAGAGACCCTCTTTTCCCACTTGCCGGATGTTCATGCTTGATTATTTGGATTCTTCTCATCTAATATGTCGATAAATAAGGTGATTTTAGTATAACATATTATTCCTCCACTTCAAAATGGAAGAAAAGGATGGGGCTGTCCCAAAAGTAAGGGATAGCCCCTTTACTTTTTTAATGAGCCATGATTCAATGGGGGCATGAAAAAAGGACACAGCAAGGTAACTTTCAAGCCCTATACGATGGATCAGCCATCACTCATGCCACCCAGCCTGGAAGAACTCATCCCGGAAGGCCACCTGGTACGGGTGGTGAACCGGGTGATGGATGAACTGGACCTGGAGCCGATCCTGAACGAGTACAAAGGGGGAGGCACCAGCAGCTATCACCCGCGTATGATGCTAAAAGTGCTGGTGTATGCATACACTCAAAAGGTGAACTCGTCGCGGCAGATTGCCAAGGGGCTGCGAGAGAACGTGAACTTCATGTGGATCAGCGGGAACAACCGACCGGACTTTCGGACGATCAACCGCTTTCGGAGCAGTGTGATGAAAGAAGGGATCGAGGTGGTGTTCGGTGAAGTGCTGCAATACCTGATCGAAAGGGGGTACGTGACGTTGGAGAACTATTTCCTGGACGGGACCAAGATCGAGGCGAATGCGAACAAGTACAAGTGGGTGTGGGCGAAGAGTACGGCATATTACAAGGAACATCTGCAGGAGAAGATCCAGGAATTGTTGGAGAAGATTGAGCAGGAGAATAATGCAGAGCAGGAAGCGTATGGGGACAAGGATCTGGAAGAAGTCGGTGGCGGGAACAAAGGGGGAGGCGGGATCGATAGCGAGGCCCTGCAGAAACGGATCGAGCGGCTGAATGAGCGCCTGGCCGACAAGATGAAGAACAAAAAGGATGCCGCAACGAAAGCTCTGCGGACCCTGCAGGAAGACTACCTGCCACGCCAGAAGAAGTATGAAGAGCAGGAAAAGCTGCTGGCCGGGCGGAACAGCTATGCCAAGACCGACCATGATGCAACCTTCATGCGCATGAAAGAAGATGCCATGCACAATGGGCAATTGAAGCCCGGTTACAACGTGCAGATTGGTACGGAGAATCAGTTCGTGGTGGGGTTCAGTATTCATCAGAAAACAAACGATATCAACTGCTTGATCCCACATCTGGAACAGCTGCGAGATCGGATCGGCCATCTCCCTCGAACCGTGATCGCGGATGCAGGCTATGGGAACGAAGAGAATTATGCCTACCTGGAACAGAACGGAACGGACGCCTATGTCAAATACTACCTGTTCAACAAGCAGCAAAAACGCAGCTGGCACAAGCAACACTTCCGAGCCGAGAACTGGGAGTACGATCCTGCCCGAGACGATTACATCTGCCCCAACCAGCAGCGATTGACTTTCATGAGCACCCGACATCGCATCACAGACAATAGCTATCGCACCTCGTTCCGGGTATATGAATGTGGTTCTTGCGCCGATTGTCCACTCAAGCCACAATGTACGAAAGCGGTGGGAAATCGCCGGATCGAGATCAACCTAACCCTGAACCGTTACCAGCAGCAGGCGCGTGAAAAGCTTGTCTCAGACCAGGGGAGAAGACTGCGTTCAAGACGTGGCGTGGAAGTAGAGACTGTTTTCGGACGGATCAAACAGGACTGGGGGTTTCGCAGGTTCACTCTCAGGGGGATGGAGAAGGTTAAAACAGAGTAGGGTTTGCTCTGTATCGCCCATAATATAGCCAAACTGGCGGTTCAATAACCGCCAGTTTTTTTGCCTTCTGACAAAATCTTGTTTTTTTCGATATTTCAGGGCTGTCCAATGTTGCTTTTTGGACAGCCCCGCGTAATATTAAATTCCTAAATCCTTGAACGGTGCCGGGCATATGCGTAATTCAAGCATTCCCGCCGGGGGTCAAGCTGCCGGGAATATGCATTTCTATGCATTCCAGTTTAGTCATCCAACAAATAAGGCTGGATCTCGGAGTGGAGTTCAGCCCGGTTGTCGATGTACTCTTGAACAAATTCAATATATTCGTTAGCTGAGCCAAAATTTGTACGGACAAAATCAAGATCGCATAATGTCCCGGCACGACTTCCAATCCATTCCCGGAAATTGGAAAAAGGCCACAGTTCAGGAGATGGAACCAGTCCGGCTTTGACCGGATTGGCGTGAATGTAACGGCAAAGTTGAAAAAGTTGGGATGTGTTGACCAAAAGAATACAACGGAAACGGCCTTGAAATAACGTTCCATTGCGGTCGTACTTTTTATTAATGGCTTTTGTGTATGCATTAAAAACACGCTGGAATAACAACCCTGCAGGAGAATCACCATCCTGCCTGACCAGAAAATGGTAATGGTTTGGCATCAGGCAATATGCGATGACAGAAATTCGCAAGATCTGGGAGTACTTCTTGAACAAACGCAGGAGATATAGGTAATTTTCGTTTTCGAAGAAAACCGGCTGGCGGTTGCTGCCGCGGTTGTAGATGTGGTAGAAATTGCCTGCGGTAAAGGACATCATTCTCGGGGGCATGCTGCACCTGGTCGGGTATGTGATGGGGTATGTTGGGGTATGTGCCCGGCACCTTTAAGGTGCCGGGCACATACGTAATATTAATTTCCTAAATCCTTCAACGGTGCCGGGCACATACCAGCCTAGAACCCCAGCTCCTTCAAATTCTGGGCCTGGCTGCGCTTGCCGGTTGCGCCGAAGAGCTCGTGCCAGAAATTGTCGTCATAGCGGCGCGACCGCACCGGCAGCGGCATCGGCACGCCCCAGCCCAGCAGCAGCACCTCCTCTTTGGGCTGCAGGCGCGCCAGCATGCCGCGCAGCGAATCACGCCCGGCCAGGCCCGCCAGCACGGCGTGTATATCGTCCTCGTCGCCCAGCCAGCCGGAGATGCGCGTGCCCAGCTGCGAGAGCACCTCGTCGTAGATCTGGGAGGGGCGCTGGTCGATGATCAGCAGGGTCACGTAGTATTTGCGCATTTCACGGGCGATGCTGGCGAAGGTGGTCTGCCCGGCCATCTCGCGGTTGAGTAGCTTGTGGGCTTCCTCGACCACGATGACCAGTTGGCGGGGTTCCTCCTTGCTGCTGGATCGGAAGGCGTTGGTCTTGTTCTCCCAGACCTGCTTGATCTTGCGGGTCAGCAGGTTCGAGACCAGCAGGTAGTCCAGGTCGGTCTCGTAGGCCTGCCCGAACGACAGGATCACGTGCCGTCCGGCCTCCAGCGACTTGATCATCTCGCCGATGGCATCCGCGGCAGGCTTTTCGACGATATATTCCTTGTCGAACAGGCGGCGCAGCTTGTCGTGCAGGGCCTCGGCCGCCATCACGTTGACGCCGGCTTCATCCGCCCAGGCCGCCACGCTGCCGGGATGCGGCGCCTTTTTGACCTTGCCGGTCTTCTCGTCCTCCACCTCGATCTCGTCCCGGTTCATTTCCTTGAAGCGCCGGAACCAGTCCCGCCCGAAGGAAGCGCCCAGGGCATGTAGCGTGGTGGGGGTGGTCTCCTTGAGGTTCAGTTCGCGTGTCAGCAATTCGATGTCGGCGGAGCTGACGTCGGCCATGCCGATCTCCAGGTTGAAGTCCGGGGCTGTGCCGCGGATGGTCGTCCCACCGCCCAGCCCGACCACGCGCACGCGGCTGGCGAACTTGGTCTTCAGCCCGGTCACGCGCAGGCCGGTGTCGGAGGCGCTGTCGTCGTAGCCGTACTCGTTGTGCATGTCGAAGACCAGCACCGAGGCGCGGTTGTGTTGCATCAGCCCGGCCAGCACGATGCGGGTCAGGAAGGACTTGCCGGTGCCGGTGGCGCCGAATACGCCCGCCGAGCGCTGGACGAACCTGTCCAGGTTGATGCAGACCGGATGGCCCTGCTCGCGCGTGTACCCGATCACAAAGTTGCCGTCCTTGGCCGGGTCGCCGAAGATCTCGGCGATGTCGCCGCCGGAGGCCAGCCGCACCGGGGCATGCTGTGGCGGCACGGTCTTCACCGGCAGCGGGCGCGGCGGCTTTTCGGCGTGTTCCTGCGCCCAGGCGGGGTAATCCGGCAAGGCGGGGTCGGGGCCGACCTCGAGCATCAGGGCCGGCAGGATCTCGAGATTGGTGTAGAGCGTCTGGCCGTGCAGTGCCTGTGCCAGGGCAGGCGGCAGGCGCGTCTCGCTTTGCTCATCCGCGAAGCGCGGGTCGGTCGCGCCGAGCTGCAGATCGGTCACCAGGCCGTAGAACTGCCAGTCGCCGCTCGGGATGACGACGAATGTGCCTTCCTGGACTTCCTGGGCCGGCACGGTCAGCCGGGCGCGCAAGGATTCTTTTAATCCGCCGCCGATGATGTATCCAATAGGTTTCAAGTTATCAGTCATATTTTTTCACCACGAAGGTCACTAAGGAACACAAAGGATTCTTTATTATTTTCGCGCATCTTTGAGTCTTAATTCACCATGCGCTTGATACCGTCTTTGAGATGAACAACGTTGAAGTTGATAAGATAGCCGAGCCTCAGGCCGGTGATTTTGAGGTAGGTGAGAAGTTGGGCCTCATGCAGCGGAGTGATGGTCTCGACTGATTTTAATTCTACAATCATCAGGTTACCGGCCAGAAGATCCAGCCGCAGACCGGTTTCCACCTGTATTCCTTCAAACATGACCGGCATGGCAACTTGTGTATCTACGATCACCTTCTGCTGGCGGAGTTTGTGTGCCAGACAGGCCTCGTAAACAGATTCCAACAGGCCGGGGCCGAGGGAAGAATGGACAGCATAAGCAGCATCCAGTACTTTCTTTCCGATGCCTTCGGTTTCCGCTGGAATGGGAGCAAATCTTATTTGAACGAATTTATCCATTCGTTTTCCTTTGTGTGCCTTCGTGCCCGTTGTGGTAAAAAAAGCTTCTTCATACTTTTTCATTACACAACCCCAGCAGTTTTCACGGTTCACTTTCCTTCTGGATCCGCTGGTTGGCAAGTGCAATGTATTTTTCGTCAACCTCGTACCCGACATAATGACGCTTGGATTTCAAGGCGGCAATGGCGGTCTGCCCGCTGCCCATAAAGGGATCCAGAACGATCTCGTTCTCGAACGTGTAAAGCTGGATCAGACGGCGCGGCAGCTCCACCGGGAACGGGGCGGGATGCCCGACCTTGCGGGCCGACTCGGCCGGCATGGCCCACACGGATTTGTCGTATTCCAGGAATTCATCGCGTGTGATGGTGTTGGGGCGTTTGCCGGGGTTTGGGCGTTTGAAGGTCTGCTTGCAGAAGACCAGGATGTACTCGTGCACATCCCGCAGGATCGGGTTGCTGGCCGATTTCCACGAGCCCCAGGCGGTCGAGGCGGAGGCGCTAGCGGCCTTGTTCCAGATGATCTCACCGCGCATCAGGAAGCCCATATGAATGGCCTGTTCCGCAATAAAAGCATGCAGCGGGATATAGGGTTTGCGGCCCAGGTTGGCCACGTTGATGCACATGCGTCCCCCCGGGACGAGTACGCGCCAAGTTTCCTTCCAGACCTGTCCCAGGAAGGCCAGGTAATCTTCCAGGCTCAGGTCTTCATCGTATTCCTTGCCGACGTTGTAGGGCGGCGAGGTCACCATCAGGTGTACCGAACAATCCGGCAGTTCGCTCATGCTCTCGGCGGAATGGCTGAAGATGCGGTCCAGGCAATCAGACGGGATCGGATTCTCAACATAGCCCACCTCCTGTCCCTGGGCTTGACTGTCGTACAATTTGCCGGCGTAGAAAGCCGACGAGTCATGCCCGGCTCGTCCGGGGGAGCCAAAAGCACTGGTCTTGGTCGTTTTTCGCTTTGAAGGCATATTTTTCACCACCACGGACACCAGGGACACGACGGTTAAATAATCATCCTTTTAAATCCGTTCCGAAGATGAGGAACATTGAAGTTGATTAGATATCCCAGGCGGTAATTGGCGAGTTTGAGATAGGTAAGCAGTTGTGCCTCATAAACCGGGATCATGCTATCGACCGATTTGAGTTCAACTATCACACATTTTTCCACCAACATGTCTATTCTTAATCCGGCATCCACTTGGACGCCATCATAGATCACTGGCAGGGCTACCTGGGTTTCGACAGTCATGCCGCTTTTGCGGATTTCATAAGCAAGACAAGCCTCGTACACCGATTCCAGCAACCCGGGTCCCAAACTCGTATGGACTTTAAATGCTGCATCGAGCATTTTCTTCCCGACCGACTCAACTTCAGGAGGAATTGGTCTGTATAAGTTTGCTTTCGAGGTTCTTGGCATAAATTTTTTCCTTAGTGTCCTTCGTGCCCGTCGTGGTAAATGATTTTGCCCGTGTTTAAACCACTTCTCCCAATGCGCCCAGCACGCCCATCAGTGTGGGGTAATCATCCCGCAACAGCGTGATCAGTTCCCGGGTGGCCTGCCCGACCCACTGGTCGTTTTTCGTCTTTTGTTTCACCTGCAAAATATGCGCCGCCAGCACTTCCCCCACCGGGATGTCCTTGGCCTGCAGGATATGCCGGAAGTAACCGAAATCCCTGCGGCCTGGCTCCGGGCCGGCGCCGGCCCCGGTAAACCTTGCCAGTTCCGCCTCCGAGCACAGAGTTATCACATCCAGGCTGAGCGGTGGCCGCGGCGGCAGCATGTGGAAGATCTTCCCGTCCTGTTCGTACCCCACGGTTAGTACGGACATTTCGACTGGCACGATCCGGCGTTCGCGGTTATCGCGCATCACCTCCGGGCTGATATTCCCGGCCGTGACCAGCTGGCGCACCAGCCCATCCTCGTCGATATGAATATCATAGATCAAGCCATACACGCCGTAATCCTGGTCAAGCGGGGCGCGCACCAGCGCGCCGAAAGCCGGGGCTTCCAGTTGCGCGACGGCGCACCCGGCGGTGAATTGCGTTGTGCTTGAGTGGAGCAGGTGACCGATCGGAATTGCATTCATGTTTCCTATCCTTTTTTTGCGGCCGCACTTATTTACCAGGGTGTTTTTTTAACGCGATACCACGGATTCACCGAATTTCACGAAACCTTTTGGGTGCCTACCTTGACCGGCCTTTCAAATTCTTGGCGGATTGCTTGGCCGATATTTCATCCAGTTCACCGCCGGCCTGGCGCAGTTCCAGTTCCAGCATTTGCTCGACCTGCGCTTTTTCCTCGAATTTAACCACCGCGATTTCATGGGCGCGCTGCAGGATGTAAGGATAGGGCTTCGCTCCCATGATGCTGCATTGTTCCAGCAGGGCGGCATGCAGCAGGGCCAGTTTCTCCACGTCGTCAGCCACCCACTTCGGGATTTCGACCCGCACTAGCCAGGGATGCTGCGTATCGCCGACGTTCAGGTAAAAGAAATGCAGGGCCAGGTCGCCGGTGTAATGGGCCCGCGAGCCGGACTGCAGGCCGAAGACCGCCGAACGATGCCCGCCGGGCAGGAAGCTGTACAGCCAGCGGTCGGTCACACCGCGCAGGCTGTGCAGGCCGCGGATATTTTTGAATTCCTCGTCGGTGGATAATTGGGCGATTTCCAGCGTGCGCACGACCAGGTCCGCGCCGGGTTTGTCCACGTACCCGGCCACCGTCACGCCTTTGGCCTGCAACTGCGACAGGATCGATTTATGGATTTCGAGATTCTTGCGGTAGTCGTCCTCGCCGGCGCCTTTTGCCCCCCACAGTTCGACCGGGCCGTCCGTCAGAGCCAGGACGGGCGCTGGGAAGTCCGGGGCCAGTTCGAGCAGCTTGCGCCGCTCGGCAATGTCACGGCGTTGCTCGATGGCTTCGCCGGTCACCAGGCCGGTCTCGCTAAAAAGTTCGTCGCCGAAAAGCAGGTGACTGTCGGTAAAGACCTCCGGCGTGCCCCCGGAGCCGGATTGCATGGCGATCGCGCCGACGTTGACCAGTGAATATTGCACTGCCGCATGGCGGTCTGGCAGGATCTGTGACCCATCCGCAGCCAGCAAGGTAACGGAATTCCGGCCGGCCGGCGCTGGAAAGGCCGCCTCCAGGCGCTCGTCCAGCGGGATGGCGCAGCGCACGGATGGGTCGGCCTGGCGGGCGCGCTCCAGCTTGTCGCGCAGTTCGGCGTTCTTATCCGCCCAGGCAGCCAGCAGGGTACGCGCCTTCTTGCGCAAGCCGTCCAGCGTTTCCTGGCGGGCGCGCGCCCCCAACCCGATCTCGCGAATTTTCTCGAACACCTGCTGGAAGTTCAGTGCCATGGCCCGATTCCTCCCGCTTGGGCGGGACTTTCCTGCTTACAGGACTTTCCTGCTAGTCGCGGGACAGTTTAGAACATTTGTATCAATTCTACAGGCAAAGCGTGCAAAAAACAAGCCTGGCCGGGAACAATCTTCTATTGTGAAGCGTCTTCAATAAACTGTACAATGATGTTATACCATTATTCGACGAGGAGGATTGCATGCGTACCAAACTTTCCATTTTTGGCTTCATCCTGGTTTTGGCACTGGCGCTGAGTGGCTGTGGAACAGCCGCCGCGCAACCCCGCACACTGAACGTCAGCGGCAATGGCACGGTCTATCTGACCCCCGATATCGCTTATATTACCATCGGTGTCCATACGGAAGATCCGAACCTGGCTGCGGGTGTCAGTAAAAACAACACGCAGGCCCAGGCCCTGGTGGACGCCTTGAAAACCGCCGGCATTGCTGCGAAGGATATCCAGACCAGCAATTTCAGCGTCTATACCAACACCAACGGCCAGACATTTGATAAAACCACCGGCCAGGTGATCAGCAGTGGCGATTATTCCGTCGATAACACCGTCAACGTGACCGTACGCGACCTGAGCCATCTGGGCAATGTGCTTAATACCGCCGTGGGCGCAGGCGCCAACAATATCAACAGTATCAGCTTTGACGTGGCCGATAAAACGGCCGCGATGGAGCAGGCCCGCCAGAAGGCCATGGCGAACGCCGGCAGCCTGGCCTCCGAACTGTCCAAAACCGCCGGTGTGCAATTGGGTCAAATTCAAGCCATCACCTATTCCGACAACTCGCCCCTGCCCTATTATGGCATGGGCGGCGGCGGCGCCTCTGCTCCGAATGCCTCCGTACCGATCCAGCCCGGGCAGACGCAGATCTCGGTGACGGTCAGCGTGACCTATGCCCTCAAATGATATCCCTCGCCCGGCCTGCTAACAAGCCGGGCTTTTTTCTCTGATCGCCCGTCAGATAAATCCTCCCTGGCCTTGACCTCTGTCTCCAGGATCGCACTATTTTTGCAGAGCTTGCAAAAATATCGCCCTCCAGCTGGGTCACCGGTTTGGTGTGCGCCGGCAGGTCAAACAAGCCTTGATACCGTTTCAGAACGCCTTGATAACTTGCCATGACTCTCCTCGGATAATGACTTAATTACAAAAACTTCTACCACGAAGGTCACTAAGGACACTAAGGATAAAAAAGTTTAAAAACATATAATTTCTTCATGTCCCTTCGTGTACTTCGTGTCCGCTTGTCCCGCGGTGCTCTTCCGCAGGATCGAGGTTAATATCTTTTCATCTAAAAAAACCTTTTCACCACGAAGGTCACAACGGACACAACGTTTAAAAAGCTTTAATAAATTTTTTCCTTTGTGTACTTCGTGTCCTTTGTGGTAAAAATTTTTAACAAAAAACTTCCGAAGAGAGCAGACTTCGGAAGCCGGGTTGGAACCAGGTACGACCATCCGCCCGTTCAAGCCGGGGGCGGGGTGGTAGTGGTGGTGGTCGTGAAAATGATATTTGATGGTGACATACGCATGCTCTTAAGCGGGCCAGTATATCCTTTTTTCGGCATGCCGGAGGAGGAAATTCGGGGCAATTGCATTCTTAATGGAGAATTTCGTATGTGTGTTGGAAAATGAGATCGGTACAGCTTGAGAATATCCCCTAAATACGCCACCCTGGTTAAAATATTCTAAGAGCACGCACATAATCCGTTGACCTCGCATGAGCCATGTGATACGCTATTGATAAGAATCATTCAGTATCAGAAACGAAAGCGTGTGGATTATGCTTGCCCAAAAGATATTCAGCAAATGGATCGGAATCACCCTGGCTGCCTGCTTCTTTCTGGCGGCCTGTAATACGGCTGCAACCGTCCCCCCTGCGCCGGCGACCAGCCTGCCCACCCCGACGGCTACGCCGCTCCCTGTGGAGCCGTCGGCAACAGCCACCAGCCTGCCGGCTGCAACGGCAACGCCTGTTCCGACGGTTGCCATCACCGCCACGCCCCCTGCAACAGCCACCCTGGCTGTCCAGTCGGTCGCTCAGGTGATCCCTTCCGTGAACGCCTACTGCCGGAAGGGCCCGGGGACTGATTATGCGGTCGTCACCTCCCTCACCGCCGGGACGGCTTACAACGTGGTCGGCCGCAACAGCCAGAACACCTGGTGGCTGGTTCAGGCTCCGGGAAATGTCACCTGCTGGATAGGTGCCCAGGGCGCCAGCACGCAGGGCCCCGTGGCGCAGGCCCCCAACGTCGTGGTTGCGCCTGTGCTCCAGGCCCCCGCCTCGTTCGTGGGCGGATACACCTGTAACACAAGCACAACCCCCCATACCCTGAGCGTGTCGTTATACTGGGCAGGGGTGGCTAATGCCACGGGTTACCGCCTGTACCTGAACGGCAACCTGTTGGTCACGTTCGGGCCTAAAGTGACCTCCTATTACACCAGCGCGCCGTTGGGTAAAGCCCTGGTGTATGCACTGGAAGGATTCATTTACACCAGCGTATCGCCGCAGGTTGTGGTCAGGGTCCCCGCATGTAATTGATCCTTCAATCGGCGGGTCGTCAAGGGCTGAAGCAGACCTCGGAGTTCTTCGAGAACTCCGAGGTTTTAATGCCCTGTACCGCGCCGCCTCCCTCGCGAAGCATCCCGTAGGGGTCGCGAAGCATCCCGGAGGGGCGAAAGGGGTAAGAACTCCTGGGTCTTAATGCCCAATACTGCGCAGTCTCCCTCGCGTAGCATCCTGTAGGGGTCGCGAAGCATCCCGGAGGGGCGAAGCAGGTAAGAACTCGCAGGGCTCTTGGTACTGTTCTTCCTCGCCGGGATGCTGTGGGGGAAAACGCTCCTACGCCCTGCCAGCCTTGATTAACACTTGCTATCAAACAACGGCCGCATCAGCAATCTGCTTATTTCGGAACACAACCAGATTCTGCCTTAAATGCTAGATTTATTTTTCTAGCAGGCCATCCCGACTAGCTCGTCGTTGATACTTGGGACAGACTTCCTAAGTTTTAAAAACTTCGGAAGTCTTGGCCGAACCTTTGGGTCTCTTGTCGAAGGGGATTATTTTCTCAAAAAACGCCCAAAAACAACCCAAAACAACCCTTTTTAAGCCCGATTCCGGAGGATCAATTCATTCAAAAAAGCCAAAAATCCCCCATATATAGTGTATTAACTGGATTACCTTCCCAGCAGTGGGGGTTAAATTGTTTTTATTTTCGGTTGTTTCGGTAAACGGGTCGCGCGCACCCCCAAAAAACGGTGTACTTGCCTGTACCCGGATATTTCGGGTGCCCCCGCCCTTGGGGGGTTCGTGCTTGGGCGACCTGCGCGGCCCCCGCTGCCCGCCTCCCCTACCTCCTAGAAGCTAATGGCTATTAGCCCCCTCCCATGCTATAATTTTTCCATGAGAGAAGCCCGTTCCTTCCGGGTCGAAGCCGTCGTCCTGCGCCATGCCGACTGGGGCGAGGCCGACCGCCTCCTGACGCTGTATACGCGCGAGCGCGGCAAAGTGCGCGCCATCGCCAAGGGCGCCCGCAAGATCCGCTCGCGCAAGGCCGGGCACCTCGAGCCCTTCACGCGTGTCACCCTGCAACTGGCCAAAGGGCGCGACCTGCTGATCGTCACCCAGGCCGACACGCTGGATGCCTACCTGCCCCTACGGGAGGACCTGGTCAAAACCGGCTACGCCTCCTACGCGGTCGAATTGCTGGACCGCTTTACCTACGAAGACGAATCGGAAAACTACGCCATCTTCCGCCTGCTGACCGAAATCCTCGGCCGCATTGCCACGGAAGCGCAGCCCTGGCTGGCCCTGCGCTATTACGAGGTGCGCTTGCTGGATCTGCTGGGTTTCCGCCCGCACCTGTTCGAGTGCGCCAACTGCGGTGAGAAGATCCGGGCGGTCGACCAGTTCTTCTCTCCGGCGGCGGGCGGGGTGCTGTGCCCGAAATGCGGCGCCGGGCTGCCGGGCGTCTGGAGCGTGTCGGTGGATGCGCTCAAGTATTTCCGCCATTTCCAGCGCAGCACCTATGAGGAAGCAGAACGGGCGCGCCAGCCCAGCCTGGCAGTCCAGAACGAACTCGAGACATTGATTCAGAAATATCTGACCTACCTGCTGGAACGCGGTTTGAATTCCCCCTCATTTATCGAACAAATTAAAAAATAGCACGCGGATTTAGCCACCTGGCAGTTTGTTTCAAGTGTAAACCGTTGGTCGAGTAGGCGGTGCTTGCGTAACCGCCGAATCGAGACCAACGATAACCAAAAAAGCCTTGAAATGTGGCCTCCCTGGCCTGTCCGGCCACCTGTGCCTGCCGTCTCGCACCGGCGTGTCGCCGGTGTTCGCGGCACGAACGGTGCGTCAAGGTGCAGGCAGGACAGGCGATACGCCTCTCAGAGTACATTCGGGGCTACTCGACCACCGCTCGTACGAAAGAGTCAGGTAGCTAGCAATCGCATCAGGCGGATGATGCGGATGGGCGCGGATTCTTTTGGTTTCATCCGTGCAGATCAGTTGAATCCTCCTCATCCGCGTTCTATTCTTCGCTACCGGCTGGCCCACCCGATCATGCAGGTTTGCATGACCCATGTCACCAGCCAGCCCAGCTTTCTCCAGACCAGCGCCTGGATGGGACGGCTGCGCAGCCGGTAGTAGAGTTTGGCCGTCCAGGTGCGCCGCCGCAGGGCCTTGCCCAATTCCGAACGCAGGATGGTTTTCCGGTACTCCCGAAAGCTGAAATCCTTTCTGATAAAAGCCTCCTGGATGGCACTCGCCGCCAGCTCCCCGTAGCCGAGCGCGATGCTGATGCCTTCGCCGAACAGCGCATCCGCCCCGGCGGCATCCCCGGCCAGCAATACATGCGGGGCCGAAAAGGCGCTCTTCGACTCGAACCAGCGCAGCGGATGGCCCTCCAGTTTATATTCAGCCAGGCGGTAGCCATGCCGGCCGAACTCGTCTGCAAGCGCGGCTTGCAGGGAAATATCCGTTTTTACCGGATACACATTGCTATCGTAGATGCCGCGCACCCGCACCGGCCGGCCGTTTTCCAGGGCGGGGAAATCCCAGCTGTACCCCAGAATGCCCTGCGGCACGTACATAAAGTCGAAATAGGAATCCGCCTGCACGTGGAAGGATTGCTTCGGCCGCGGCTCGGTGACGATCTCCAGCAGGCGGGCGGTGTGGGTGGCTTCCTGCGGGACGACGTAGCGCCGCACCACGCTGTTCGACCCGTCTGCGCCGACAACGACCCGGGCCCGGTACTCGCCCCGATCGGTTTCGAGCACCACCTCCGCCCCGCTGGTAGAAATGCGTTTGACCGTCGTATCCTCCTGGATGAGAAAACCGGCCTCACGCGCCTTGCCCGCCAGCCAGGCGTCGAACTCGTGCCGGCGGATGGTGCGGAATGTGAACGTGCCCTTCTTCTCGGCGCGCATGCGGAAGCCCTGCCCTTCATAATCGAAATGGGCCCAGTCTACGTCGCAATGCGGCACTTCCCGGCTGTCCAACCCCAGCCGGCGCAAAATGATTTCCGCATCCGGCAACAATCCGCCGCCGCACAGTTTGGGACGCGGGTGGTGCGCTTTTTCCAGGATGAGCGTGCGCTCGATCATATCCGGCGCGATCTTCGCCAGGTGCAGCGCGGTGGAAATCCCGGCCGGGCCTGCGCCTACAATGATCAGGTCGTAGGTGCCTGGGTTGGACATACCGGGATCCGTTTTACTCACTTTTGCGGCCAGTTAATTTCCGGGGATGCGTAAAAGTTCACCCCCAGCGCTTTCAGGCGCGGGCCTTGCGCGGCCAGGCGGGCCATATACCCGTTCCAGTCCCTTCCGGCTTGTGGCGTCCAGCCGATCTCGGCAATGCCAAGGATGCGCGGAAAAGCCATATATTCAAGATCGTTTATGTTGTTCAGCGTTTCGGACCAGAGCGGAGCTTCCACCCCCAGGATATCGTTTTCGGATATTCCTGAGACCAGGCTGGCAGGATCCCAGTTGTAGGCCGTCTCGACATTGATATCTCCGGCCCAGTTCAGCCCAAGTGCAGTGGCATCCTGGTACTTCATGTCCAGGTAGGCCTTATCTGCCGGGGACATGATGACTTTGGTGCCATGCTGAACCGCCTGCAGTAAATCCTGCTGCACCGCCTGCTGCTCCGTCGAAGTGTATGGGCCGGTTGGGAGATTCCAGTGCTGGGCGATCGTGCCGGGCAGGAGCTGGGATTGGGTGATCTCTTCCCAACCGATCGCCTGTTTGCCGCTGGCTGTGACGATGGATTGGACTCGATTCATAAAATTGATGTAATCGGGCGTGCTGGTGCCCTGCGCCTCATCTCCGCCGATGTGGATATACGGACCGGGCGTAATCGCAGCCAGTTCGCCGATGACGTTCTCCAGGAAAGTATAAGTGATATCCTTGCTGACACACAGCGAAACGCCGGGGCTGGATGTGCCGGTGTAGAGATCCGGCGCGACCCCGTCGCAGGTCAATTCGGGGTAGGAGGCCAGGGCGGCATTGATGTGACCCGGCATATCGATTTCCGGGATCACCGTGATGTAGCGGCTCCTGGCATAATTCACGATGGTACTGTAGTCAGCCTGGCTGTAGAATCCGCCGGGAGTGCCGCCCACTTCCAGGCCGCCTCCCATTACGGTCAGGTTCGGCCAGGCTTTGATCTGGATGCGCCAGCCCTGGTCGTCGGAGAGATGCAGGTGCAGCCGGTTGATCTTGTAATACGCCAGCAGGTCAATATACCGGGTGACATCCGCAATGCTAAAAAAGTGCCGTGCCACATCCAGCATGGCCCCGCGCCAGGCGAAACGTGGGAAGTCGCTGATCGTTCCGGTTCCCATTATCCATGGACCGGGCTGGACCGCAGAGCTGTCAATGGCAGGCGGCAGCAATTGCCGGATGGTCTGGACCCCGTAGAACAGACCGGCCGGTTGGTTGGCCGCCAGTCTGACCAGCTCCGGCGTGATGGTCAATTGATAGCCTTCCGCGCCCTGCGCCGGGTCTGCGCCGGACAGGCTCAGGTAGATGCTCCCCCTGGCAGGCGCCCCGTTCGCAGCCTGTACCTTGAGCGCATAACCGGTGGCCGGGTTGATATGGTCAGCCAGGTACTGGCCGATGGCCTTTATTTCGTCCGTGGCAGGTTCAACATAGATGCCGCTACCGGCAGACAGGCTGAAGGTTCCGCCCATTGCAACCACGCTCGCCGGTTTGGGGATGACATTGTTGATGCCGGGAGGCGGTGTTTGCGGAGTGGGCTGCGAAGTTGCTGTAGCCGGGACGGTCGAGGCGGTCGGGTTAACCGGCAAAGGAGCCGGGGTTGAAGAAGCCGGATTCCCACAGGCACCCAGGACGATCGCGCCCACTAAAAGGCCGGATAACCGCCATAGGTGGGAATGAGAAGACCATCTGTAAGCCATTCTTTTCTCCAAGGTTTTGACCGGGCGTGAATTTTCCGCCGGAGGAAAATACATTTTAATCGATTTTTGGCAAGTAAATTTTTCCTCCTCCCTGGCTATTCCCAAAGAGAGCGCCAACCAGCTGCATTTGCCTCGGTTATAATGGGCCAGTTCCAACCCTGGAGGGCTTGTGATAAAAGCACTTATTTTTGACTTTGACGGTCTGATCATGGATACCGAGTCCCCCGCAGTGGACGGATGGAAGGCAATTTATGCCGAATATGGGCAGGAATTTCCGCTCCAGACCTGGATCCACGCTGTGGTTGGGGTCTCCGATGCTAAATTCGACGCGGCGGCTTATCTGGCTGCCATGACCGGACAGACCCTTGACCTGGAAGCACTGCGCAATCGGGCGCTCACCTACCGCTTGCAGGTGCAGAGCAAACTTTCCTCCTTGCCCGGTGTGAACGATTATATAAAAACCGCCCACCGGCTCGGCCTGCGCCTGGCAATGGCATCCAGTTCAGGACGTGCCCGCCTGGAAGGGTATCTCCACCAATTGGGTTTGTTCGACGATTTTGATGTGATCGTTTGCCGGGAGGATGTCCAGCATATCAAACCCTACCCGGACCTGTTCCTGAAGGCTCTCGACCTGCTCAAGCTCCGGACGGACGAGCTGCTGGTTTTCGAGGATTCCCAGAACGGCATCCTGGCTGCCAACCGCGCCGGCATGCGGGTGGTGGCGGTTCCCAACCCCATCACGGCGCAAGACACCCATGAGGGCGCCAGCCTGCTGCTCACATCCCTGGCGGATTTGCCGTTGGAAGATTTATTGAAGCAATTCGATCCCCGCTAATTGGAAAACAATTATCTTGAATAAGCGGCCTGCTCGCGCGGCGCCACTGGGCCGCGGGCATGCTGGGGCTGGGAGGAGCTGGCCTACCCGAAAACCTGCAGCAGTTCCGTTTTCGCCTGCGGAGAGAACATGCGCACGTACCCCTCGATATCTTGCAAGTGCCGGGTTAAGCTGGCAAGTCCGATACCGGCCGGGGCATAGGTGGTGTAGATGACATTACGCGTGCCAGGCTGGATTTGGGTGCGCTGGTCCGGACCATAGATGATATTGGAAATGATACCCAGGCCATCCGAGATGATCATATCCCCGGGCTTGACCTGTTGGGTCTGGCCGCGCATGAGGGTAAACACTTCATCGCCCCTGGTCACATCCAGCCGGATGGGCAAGTGCAGGCTATCCAGGTCATGCCCGGCGGTTAACAACATGTTCTTGATTTCGGCCATGAACATGGCTTCCACCAGGGCCGCCACGCTGGGGATGGATTTACCCTTGAACACGATCGACTCGAGCTGGAGTTGGACGTGATAGGTTTTTTTAAAGCGCTTATAGTAGGAGTCATAGACCTGTAAGGCGGGCAGGGCTTGGATTTGGCTGCGGTCCAGCCCGCCATAGCGCGAACGCAATTCCCCCATCAAGACTTCCTTTGAACCTTCCAACTCGGCGTGGCTGGCGGGGTTGTGCACAGCCTGCATGACCAGTACGCCGGCATGTGCGTCCGGGAAAGCCGACTTCCAGGCTTCAGTTACTTCGAACAGCATTGGCATCCTTATGAATAACCAATCCCAATTTCTATCCAATAACGGCGGAACAACTTCTTGTAATGAGGAGAAAATCGCTCGGCCTCCAATATCCCACTGCAATGTTCGATGGTCCTCCACGAAGCCGGATTATCCGTATCCGCACATAAGAGCACACGCTCCAGGCCGAGCGTGCGCGCAATTTCCAGCCCGGTTGTCAAACAGGCGATGCCATGGCCCTTGCCGCGAAAAGATGGCGGGACATCGTAACCGATGTGCCCGATTTCTTCAGCCAGGAATCTGGTACCGATATTGTGGCGTACGCGAACGACACCGACGATGGCACCGGCATCATCCAACAACCAGCGATGCGAACAGGGCACAACCCCGGACGGCAGGTTGACCCCCTCTTCATCATCGGCAAGCCTATGCACGTAAGCAGGAAAATCTTCCCGCCCGCGCACATACAGCTTCCCATTCTCAGGATCGAGCGCAGCGTAATCTGCCAACATCTGCAGGAAGGCCTGCCTGTGTGTCAGGTTTAGCCTGGTGGTGATCATGTTTTTTTTTTCACCCTTCAAGCGCTTTTCTATTTTTCCAAAAGCGAGTCTGGTTGAATTTGATGATCTGCCAGGTGGTTGACCAGTTCCCATTTAATCTGGGTCAGGATGCGTTCGTCCTTGAAATCGTCATCGGTCATCTTCATGACCAATTCGGCGAATTTTCGCCGGGCGGCTTCGAACACCTTGATCTCTTCGGCCTCCGGAACCGCGCGAACCTGCTCCACGGCCCGGGCGTTGAAGCTGTCAACGTCGATCTCAGCCAGTTGGGCAGCTGGGTCGCTGCGATAGCGCGGGATGGCTTGCATTCCGACTTCCCACCAGGCGACGATATGCGCGAGCAGGTCCGCCAGCCGTTTATAGCCCTGCTGCTGCAAAAAGGCGGCCTGTGCTGCGGGCGGAAGAGCCTGGAAGCGGGGGACGTAATTTGCCCAATCCCCGGCCAACAGGTCGAGCGAGCTTTGACGGGTGATGCTATCCACAGCAGTTCCTTATCCGGTAACAAACCAGGCGGCTATATACCCGGTCGTCCCGCCCGGTTCCTGAACGTTCAGCCATTGATTTGTGACACCGATCCTGGCCCGGGCGGTGCTGGCAGGCTCCAGCACGGTCAAGGGAGTGCCAGGCATCAAGACTTTGAGAATGACAGCATTGGCATTCGGCTGGTCACGCAGGCGCAGGCCGGCACTGGCCTGGCTGGAGACGAGTACCGTCAGTGTTTTAGTGTCCTGAGGCGACTGAGGCGGCGGTGGGGTCGAGGGGGTTGTTCCGGATTCCACGTACCAGGCAGCCACATAACCGGTATGCCCGTTTCCGTCATTCACGTTGAGCCACTGGTTGATCTGACCAATTTTCGGGATGGCCTGGCTGGTTGGTTCGAGCACGGTCAAAGCCTGGCCGCCGGAAAGGATTGCCAGAGTACTGGCGTTCGTTTCCGGCTGGTCGCGCAAGCGTAGGCCAACCACCCCGATGCTTTGCAGGACCAGCACTGTCAGGGTTGGCGACACTGATATGGGAATGGGCGCGGGTGCGGGAGTAGGGGTTGGATCCGGCGGCGTGGGAGCAGGCGCGGGAGCGGGAGCAGGGAGCGGTGCGGAAGAAGTTCCGGCCACTTTTTTCACATACCAGGCAGCCATATAACCATTCAGCCCGCCCGGGTCGCTGACCTGCAGCCACTGGTCCATGACGCCAATCTTTGCAAGAGCCACGGCGTCAGGTTCATTACAATGCAGCAGCGTGCCGGGCGTTTCCAAAGCAACGGCAGTCGCAGAGATTGACGGGGCAGAACGCAGGGTCAAGCCGGCTGTTACGGCGGCCTGGACGCGCACGAACAGGCCTGTGCCGGGAGAAGGAGTGGTGGCAGGTTCAGGGGTGGTAGCAGGGTCGGGGGTGGTAATAGGTTCGGCGGTGGTGACAGGGTCGGCAGTGGTAGCAGTGTCGGATGCAGTTGCGGGGGCAGGCGCCGGGTTGCCGCCTGCATCGTACCAGGCAACCGCAGTGATGAATTCACTGGCGGAGCGGCCTGAACCGTAACGAGTGGAAAGGAAAGTGGGAGCTTGATCCGGAGGCTCAGGCCAGGGGTCGAGCATCAGGTAGTCGTCCCCCTGGCGGGCATAGATGACCACCCAGTGGTTTTGCAGCCCGGCAGAAGGAGACTCGTCAATTTCGATCACGAGCGGCTGACCGGCATCAATGGAAGCGTTAATATCACTGATCGGGGCGGACTGATCGCGGCAGATGATGATGCCGCGATAAACGATCCCGGGGAACGCCTCGGTCAACCCGGGCCAGACAATCAGGCTGTCGAGAAAACCAACCCCGCTGCCCATTTCCTTGAGTTTTTGGTTCAAGCTATAGGGCGTTTCGCTGAAGCCATAACCATTGACCAGCATGGTCAGGCAGACGAGCGTGCTGCCGTCGGTTCCGATAGTCAGGGAGGTGTCAAAACCGAGTTTCTCGTTTATCCAGCCAGGATCGCGCTGGGAGATGGTATTGGGTGTGAAGGACATGGCTGACCTCCAGGATTGCCGGATAAAACCAGGGGACGATAGCGTGATTATAGTACAAGGTTGCAGGAAAGAGGAGAAGAGAGAGGTTGATATGGCCGCTTTAGTGATATAAAGATCATCCATTGAAAGCTAACGAATACATCAAGATGGGTCTTAACACATGAAAACCGGCAAGGAATTATTCAACGCCTGGGCGGCCAATTATGATCAATTACTGGATGGCGGGAATGCCTCCATTTCTTTTGAAGGGTATCAGGATGTTTTGGCTGAAACAGTCATACAGGCCCGGGTGGTACCAGGCATGCGCGTGTTGGATCTGGGTACCGGCACAGGCAACCTGGCAGCCCGTTTTGTGAGTGCGGGCTGCGATGTTTGGGGCATGGATTATTCTGAAAATATGCTGGCGAAAGCCCGGGAGAAATTGCCCTCCCTGCAGCCTGTCCTAGCAGACCTGCGCGACGAGACCTGGCCGCAGAGCCTTATGCGGCATTACGACCGGATTGTGTCGGCATACGTCTGGCATGATTTTGATCTGGATGCCAAAATGGGGCTGTTAAAACGCCTGATTGGGAATTATATGGCCAGCCGGGGCCGGGTGGTCATTGCAGATATTGCCTACCCAGACCGGATGGCCCGAACGCAGGCGCGCGCGTATTGGGGAAGCCTGTGGAGCGAAGCGGAGTATTACTGGGCCGGGGATGAAACCATTGCGGCTTGCAAAGCCATTGGGCTGGCTTGTACTTACCAGCAAGTCTCCAGTTGTGCGGGCGTCTTTGTCATTGAGACGGCGCAACAAAGGGAGGATGAGAACAGAGAGCCGTTTAATAAGCAAGAAGGGGAAATGAGAATTTAGAGCAAACTATCAGCAGATACGGAGGGCCTGTCGAGGATGAAGAAGAAATAGTGAACCGCGCGCGAGGGGCGTGCAGAAACAATGAGGATCAATGACAGGGGATTTTTTAAGGTTGGAGGTAAGGAAAGAAGGCGACCACTTAATCAGGTAATATAGTGACCAGGAAAGTCCCGATAGTACGGGGACAGGGGGGAAAGGGCATTTTAATGCAGGTTTCGGGCAATTTTTGGAGTTTGGCGTGAGGCGAAATGCGGAGGAAGTTAAAGGACAAATCACAAGGATTATCGGAAAGAAAGGCGAATGAAATTTTCCCGCCAAAACAATGCAAAAAAGCAGTAGTATTTGGCGATATTATCGCAAGATTTTCAAAAAAATGCGATTCTGGAGGCAGGGGACAAGAGGCAGTTGCGAGGAGTTTAACCATTTTTCAGGATTTGAATACCCCATTACGTCGTTACGTATCACCCTTCAGTACCAGCCTCCAACCTCTGTTAGCAAAACTTGAAAAGTGAACTCAGTCAAACATCAAAGGTGAACCGTAGAATTGGCGAGTGGTAGGGTCAAGGAATGGACCATTGTCTGTTCATACCAAATGCGAACCTCGAGAGTCT
>Ga0187853_10001083_pt1 | contig 25755 bp, 18 predicted proteins | sample June2016WEW_6_10_2_FD_132417 | JGI IMG/M metagenome (GOLD analysis project Ga0187853, IMG submission 132417) | Peatland microbial communities from SPRUCE experiment site at the Marcell Experimental Forest, Minnesota, USA - June2016WEW_6_100 | ecosystem: Environmental > Terrestrial > Soil >... | reverse complement strand
GGCAGGCAACACAAACGCTGGCCCGTGCTGCTTCCGTGATGAAAATCTGATACTTGAAGCGCGAGCCGGGAATGTCTTCGTGGAGAAACGCTTCGTTGTAGATTTCAAAATTGGCCGGAATGTTCACTCCGTTTGGACAGGGCATGCAGTAGTTGCACTTGGTGCAGGGAATAACGGACCGTGCCCGGTATTTTTGCTGCAAGTCCGCGATCAGCTTCAGGTCCGCCGCCTGAAACGAATGGCTGCGGGCGTGAGCCGCCGAATCCAGGTTGGCTTTCACCTGGTCCAGGTTGCTCATGCCGCTTAACACCACCGACACTTCGGGCTGGTCCCAAAGCCATTGCAGCGCCCAGTCCGCCGCAGAGCGCTTCACGCTGGAGCGCTCGATCACCTGGCGAATGGACGACGGCGGATGGGCCAGCCTGCCGCCGAGCAGCGGTTCCATGATTACGACGGCCAGGCCTTTGGCGGCGGCGAGCTTCAAGCCCTTGGTGCCCGCCTGGTTCTCCGTGTCCATGTAGTTGTATTGAATCTGGCAGAACGTCCAATGATCGTAGCCGTTGACGATGTCGGGGAAACTCTCGTAATTGTCGTGGAACGAAAAACCCAGGTGGCGGATGCGTCCGTCGCGAATCGCAGCCTCGGCCTTTTCCAGGAGTTTGTATTTTGGGACGATTTCGCTCCAGCGTTTTTTATCCAGGCCGTGGAGCAGATAGAAATCAACGTGATCGGTCTGGAGCTTGCGCAGTTGTTCGTTCAACATCCGGTCAAAATCGGCTTCCTTTTGGATCAACCACACCGGAGACTTTGTGGCTATTTTCACCTGGTCCCGATGGCCGCGCAACGCCTTGCCGAGAACGGTCTCGCTGTTGCCTTCGTGATAGATGTAAGCGGTGTCGAAATAGTTCACGCCCCGATCCAAGGCGTGGTGGATCATGCGCACCGCTTCCGCTTCGTTGATGTTTGGTCCGTTGGAATTTCCGTCCGCGGTGGGCAGGCGCATGCAGCCAAAGCCCAGAACCGAGGCGTTCCAATCCAGCTTGCCGAATTTTCGAAATTGCATGGTCATTGTTTCACGGGGGGAGGTTTGAGGGAATTCATTCGCGAACCACGGCGGGCGGGCGGCTCCCGGCGTGTTGATGGATCGCTGCGCCCAGCCAGGCGATGGTTTGGCCCAAATCGTTCATGTTGCGCGAAGCCTCGTCGTCCTTGGCCACCTCGCCCTTGTCCAGACCAAATCCGAGGTTCCAATACGTGGATCCCGGCACGATGGCGCCGGACATGAGGAACATGTGGTTCATCGTGTCAAAGGCGTGCGTGCCGCCGCCGCGTCTGACCGCCACCACGGCGGCTCCGATTTTTCCGCGGAACAATCCGCCGTTGGCCAGCGCCACCAGCCCGGCGCGATCCAGCAGCGCCTTCATTTCAGCGCTCACGTCGGTGAAGTACGTCGGCGATCCGAGGATGATCGCGTCGGCCGCGACCATTTTCTCGAAGCACCGGTTGAAAACGTCATCCTTCTGGCTGCACCGGAAATTTTTCTTCTGGAAACACTGGTAACAGGCCTGGCATCCGCGGATGGGTGTTCCGCCGAGCTGGAAGAACTCGGTTTCCCAGCCGGAGGCGGTCAGCGGCGCCAGCGCCTTTTTCAAAAGAATTTCAGTATTCCCGCCCTTGCGCGGGCTACCATTTATGGCAACGGCTTTCATGGTTCTAAATTCTAAACTAGAATCACAAACAGTTCAAATTTCCTGCTTTAACCTGGCCGGGTCAATGACGAACCAAAGTTGAAAAAGGTTTTTGAACTGACGCAGGGATCTTCGTGCTGGACAGCAGCCAGAACCGTTCAGCACTGGCAGTCTTCTCTTGCTCCACCTCCGTCATCCAGACGGATTTGCATCAGTCGCAATTCCGTCCGCAGACTCCAGCCGGTGCTCGTCCAGAACTTCATGCCCTCCGCGTTGCTGGCGAAGATGAAGATGTTGCATTTTGGGATGCCGGCCTGGCGGAGTTTCGCCAAACAGGCATTCACAAGCCGCCGGCCGATGCCACGACACCGGTGGCGTTTTGACACCGCCAAGTGATGCAGATAGCCACGCCGTCCGTCGTGACCGCACAGCACGGCACCAATGATTCGCCCATCCTTTTCCGCAACGAAACTGAGCTTCGGGTTGCGTCGCAGATACGCGGTGTTGGCGCGGCGCGTGTCGGACTCGTTCAACCCCACGCCCTCGGTGCGCCGCCACAATGCGATGACCGCGTCGAAATCTTCGATTCGGAAATGGCGCACGATCGCCAGCGTATTTCTTTCGCCTGTCATCTCGGCGGATAGCTCCTCGTCTTTGTTTATTTGGAAGTTTATTTTATCAACTGATCCAATTGAAGATTCGCAACTTCGATCCTGCCGGAGACGATATTTGTAAAGATGCGATCCAGTTCTGCAGATATAACGATGTTGGTCGAATATTGTCGTCGAAGACTGTAAAATCGGAGGGCCATGGTCAGATCGTTCGTGTTACGGGAAAAATTGGATTCCAGGTATTGTCGGCGACAATCCTGAATAATCCCCAAATCCCGGTAGCCGTATTCCCGGGTTGGTTCGACCATCGAGCCTTCGCCAAAGTCATTCCAGGTGACGATCTGGACAATGGCCGAGGAGTTGGTCATGCCGCGGCTCAAGGTTTCACGCAACGTGTCACCGTGACGGTCACCGAGGTAGCCCCAATAGTTCCGCACCCCGGCCCGTTGATAAATGTCATGAAAACGCGGAAAGGCGCTGCTGATGAATGCCGGCCAGTTGCCGGCCTTTTGATCGAAATCAGCCAGATAACTCTTCAAAGCGGCGCCGGACAATACGCCACCGGTGCCGGGTGCCTGGCTCATCCACATGGGCAGCCAGTTGAATGCGCCCGTGCTGCCGGACAGGCGATTGTCCTCGGTGAAGAAGGCCGGTTGATTGGTCGGCCCGAGCACGGAGAAAATACCCTCCCAATTGCTGCTCATCATGAAGTATTGCGGGCCAAAATTCAACAAAACCGGCCGACCCTTCAGCCGCAAATAACTCGCATCGGAAAAAAAGTTGGTTTGCAGGTAAAGCATTTCCTTTTGGGCATGAAAGATGGCGTCCCCCGCAGCAAGGGAATTGCTGTCAATCATATGCTGGATCGTCTGGTCTTCGTAGCAGATGGAAAATTTCAGGGCCGCCTTGCGGGTAAATTGAAACAGTTTCACCGTCGCCTGATTGTTGGTGCCATAATCCAAGTAGTCGGCCGACCCATACCAGTCCACGATCACACCATCAACCCCGGCCAGCTTCATGAGCAATACATGATACTCGAGCACCGCCGGGTCGGACGAATCATACGGGCCGATCAATGGATAATACCAGGAGGCAATCTGTCGTTCCCCCGACGCATTCACCCCATCGGGATTGAAATGATTCATCGTCCAGTGCCAGCCCCAACCATCGGAGTAAGGCTTGGCCGTGTACCATGGCATGTAATAAACCATCACGGTCTTGGAAGCGGCACGGGAGGCTATGGGTGCGGCCCCAAAAAAGGATGAGAGTGCGGCCAATAACAAAATGGTTCTCGGTTTCATTCGTTGGCACTTTAATCAAACCCGGGGCATAACGCAATTCCGGCAAACCCATTGCCGCCAGTCTGCGGGTTGAGCCGGAAGCCTGTTGGCAAAGGCGAAAATGGTCGGCCCGCTTTTTCGGGACCAGGCCACCAACCTGATCCTATTGGACTTTGAAAAAACTGCATAAGGCCTGGGTGGTCGCCGTGCTAAAAACCGAAACATTGGTGCTGACCGCGAAGGTTTGGACGGACTGCCAGGTTGTAAGATTGGTTGACATCATAACCTGCATGCTGGACGCCACATATCCGCCAATAAGAAATCGCAGTTGAACCCCATCGTAAGAAAGATTGTAAATCACCGGCTTGTTGGATTCCATGCCTGTCAGTTGCAAGTTTGCCGTGGATATCGCTCCGGAAACAATGTTGGTGAAGGTACGATTCAGTTCCGCAGAGAGGGCTGGGGTGCTCCCATACTGCTTGCGAAGATTGTAAAGCCGGAAGGCCAATGACAGATCATTGGTGTGATAGGGAAAACTGGAGTCCAGGTATTGACGGCGCAAATTCTGAACAATCCCCAAGTCCCGATACCCGTAATCCACGGTTGGTTCGACAATCGTTCCTTCACCAAAGTCATTCCAGGTGACGATCTGAACGATGGCCGAATTGTTGGTCATTGCGCGGCTCAACGTATTGGTGAAAGTGCTTCCGTTTGCATCATCCAGATAGCCAAACGATGAACTTACGCCCGCCTGCGCGTAAATATCATGGAATCGCGGAAAGGCGCTGCTTACAAAGCTGGGCCAGCCGCCACCCTTTTGATCAAAGCTGACCAGATAACTTTGCAGTTCAGCGGGCGTCAGCGTGTTCGTACCACCGCCTGATAGCGACATGGGGGGCCAATCAAAAGCTCCCGCGCCAACAGGTGACAGACGATTGTCCTCGGTGAAAAACGCCGGTTGATTTGTTGTATTCAGCACGGAGAAAATGGAAGTCCAGTCGGAACTATTATGAAAATACTGCGGGCCAAAATTTAAAAGCACCGGCACGTTGTCCAGACGGAGAAAGCTGGGATCCATAAAGAAGTTGGTCTGCGCGTACAGCATGGTCTGTTGCGCATGTGCAATGGCAGTGCCAGCAGTTACGTCAACACCATTCATGCTGCCGCCATTAATCTCCGCCTGAATTGTTGCATCTTCGTAACAGAGGGAAAATTTCAGGCCTGCCTTGCGGGTGTAGTTGAATAAAGCCAATGTCCGTTGGTTGTTGATGCTGTAGTCATAATAATTGTCCTGGCCATACCAATCCACAATCACTCCGTCAATCCCTGCCAGTTTCATCAGAAGCACATGGTATTCCAGCACGGCTGGATCGAGCGAATCATAAGGGCCAATCAGCGGGTAATACCATGAGGCAATTTCCTGTTCGCCATTGTTTGTGTTGATTACATTGGGATTGAAATAATTCATCGTCCAATGGTATCCCCAGGAACTACCACCCAGGCTGTAAGGGGATTGAAACCACGGCATGTAATGAACCATCACCGGTTTTGGGGCACTGCGGGCAACCTCCGGCGCAGTGAATAAAAACGGGGTGAAAGCCGCCAATATGAGAATACTTCTAAATTTCACAGGAACAGTATTTCCTTACGTTTAGCTGTTCAAACAAAAGCAGCCATAGGTCGCAGCTGTATGGCTGCCAACTGTTGCCTTTCTTCGGACATCATAATTAATTTCTTCAATGATCCAAAATCAGTCTAAAAAGCCGGCGATCAATGTTTGCCGGCTTTCGTTGCGATTATCACCCGATACGTGTCCCTGATACGACTGCTGAATTCAAACAAAACCCGCATTGGCAACCGGCATCGCAATCATGGTCGTTGTTTGACTGCCTCCCGATGCAACGTCCGCAAAAGGTGATAGCTCACGCAAACAGTTTGCGATTCTCATGTTATTTGTTTTAATATAATAACTCATTGGCTGCGGGAAGGCAGTCGCATGAAATGGTGACAGACTGTCTGCTTGTGTCTGCAGATTTTTCGTTTCATAATTAAATCACAAAACAGCATGCTCCGGTTTTTGGATTTTTCTTATTTGTCTGGCTTGTCGCTATGTGCGCTGAACCGGTGGGGAATTTTCATATTGAGCCGAACAGCTTGGTGCAAGATGGCACGGTTGCTGGTGGCGTGGATGGCATTGGTGCTGGTGACTCCGGCCAACGCAGTAATCTTGTGGAACGACCCGGATACAACACTGGTTCATGAAAACGGGGCGGGCGCCGATATTCTTGGCGGCGCTGTGAAACGGGATGACTCGGCCAACGACACACTTTATTTCAAATTCCACGTTGACCCGTTGTCAGACAAGGACACGGAGGAATATTTTGCTGCGTTCGAACTGTTTGAAGGGGATGCGGAACGACTGGGAATCGGCAACGCCATGAAAGCCTGGGCTTACAGCGCTTTTTTTCATGCGGATGAAACCGGTGAATCCGATAACCTCGCTGGTTATATTGACCTTCACACTTTAAACCCCGAATCCTCCACGAACGGGGCTTCTGGTTCGTATCAATATCCACGACGCGGTGTCGGGACCACCGTTGTCTTCAAGATTCAGTATGTTCCCGGCGAAGACGATTTGGTTACAGTCTGGCTAAATCCCGACCTTGGCCCGGGTGCAAACGAAGCCTATCAACCGGAAGGTCTGACGACGCGATTCAATGCCAATGCTAGCTTTGACGAAATCCGCCTGCGTCATGCCGGTCTTGGTGGCGGATGGGCATTCAGCGATCTGGCCATTGCGACTTCCTTCAGTGATTTTGTGGATGTGAGCAGCGCCAGGATAAGTGAGACAAACTCCGGTGTCCTTGGCGGTGCGCAGGCGTTCAGCTTTCAATCCTGGCAAAGGGAGCAGGGCCTGCCACAAAGCCCCATCCGCGCCTTGGCGCAAACACATGATGGTTACCTCTGGGTTGGAAGCGACGACGGGTTGGCGCGCTTCGATGGCCTGCGCTTCGTCGCTTTTGGAATTCAGGAAGGAATCAAAACCGGCCCGGTGAGCGCGCTGTTCGAAGACAGTCGCGACGCACTCTGGATTGGCAGCATAGACAGCGGCTTGAGCTGTTGGCAAAACAATCAAATCACCATGTTCACGACACGGGATGGGCTGCCGGCTAATTCCATCACTGCGCTGGCGGAAGATGCCGCCGGACGACTTTGGGTTGGCACGGATGCCGGACTGATGTTGCGGCAAAATGGACAACTATTGCCGTTGAATGCGGCGGAAATATTCAAAGGCCAGCGCATCACTGCGCTGTTCAAAGACCGGCAGGGACTGATGTGGGTTGGCGTGAAAGGCGCGGGTGTTTTTCAGTTTGTAAACGACAAGTTTGTCCCGTTGACGGGAGATTCCATGGAAGAACTGCTCAAAGATTCACATTGTTTGTTGATGGACAAAACTGGGCGAATGTGGATCGGCGCAGGTGGAGATTTTGTGCTGTGTCATGACGGCGACCACTGGCATCGCTACCGGATTCCGCGCAACCAGGCGAAATCTCATGTGAGCACGCTGGCCGAAGAACCGGATGGAACCGTGTGGGCAGGCTCGGCAGGAGGAGGATTGCTCCAATTCAAGGAAGGCAAATTCGTCGCCATCCCCGCGGGCAGCGGCCTTGCGGGCAAACTGATTGAATCGTTATTGACAGATCGCGAAGGCAGGTTGTGGGTGGGCACAGATGCCGGACTAAACCGTCTCCGCCGCAAAAGCCTTTTCACCCTGAGTCAAAGTGAAGGGCTTGGTTTCGGTGCCGCGCAGGGTCTGGCAGAAGTCACGCCCGGCGTGGTCTGGGTGGGCAAACCGAACGACGGCCTTTATCGTTGGGATGGGAAAAGTTTCAGCCGTCTGTCCACCGCGGGTTTATCGCCACATGATTCGCAAATCACCGCCCTGTTGGTGACGTGCGATGGTTTCTGTTGGGTGGCGACCACGAACAGTTTGCTGCTTTACAAGGACCCCATCGGCGCGGCCGACGAAGTGAAAGTGATCAAGTCAGCGAAGCCGAACATCATTTCATTGGCCGAAGACCGCGAAGGCGCGTTGTGGCTGGGAACGCGCGATGGAAAAATCTGGCAACTGTACGAAGACAAATGGCTGGCGCAGACGAATTTCCCCCAGACGAATGCCATTACCGCCATCGTGCCGGACCTGGACGGTTCGATATGGGTTGGCACCGATGGAAACGGCTTATATCGGCTCATAAATGGAAGTTTCCAGCACATGGGCAAGAGTGAAGGGCTGTTGAGCGATTTGATTCGCACGCTTTATCTCGACGCCCAAGGCACGCTTTGGATCGGCACCGCCGATGAAGGTTTGAGCCGGTGGCACAACGGGCGCATCGCCAACTTTACCACACGCGAAGGATTGCCAGATAATAATATTTCACAAATTCTCGAAGATGATGCAGACCGCCTTTGGCTGGGGAGCAGCGGGGGCATCGCCTGTGTGAACAAACGCCGACTGGACGAACTGGCATCCGGTAAAATCTCCACCGTGTATCCGCAACTCTTTGGTCGGGCGGAGGGAATGTTATCCGAGGAATGCACTGGCGGGTTTTATCCGGCCGGCCTGAAAACCAAATCGGGTCTGCTCTGGTTCTCAACTTTGAAGGGTGTGGTGGTCATTAATCCTCGTGTTCAACCAACCACCACGCTCATGCCCAACACGGTGCTGGAGGAGGTCCTCGTGGACGGTGTGCCAGATCCCATGCTCCATGCCTCAAATCCAAAGACTGAGCAGAATGGACAGCTCGGAAAGGGAGTATCGAAACTGGAAACGTTACGCATCACCCCCGGCAAACACCGGGTTGAATTTCGCTATACCGGATTGAGATTTGACGCGCCGGAGTTGATACGCTTTCGCTACCGGCTCGAAGGGTTGGATACCGGTTGGGTGGATGCGGGGACACGGCGCACGGCCTTTTACAGTTACCTGCCTGCCGGGAACTATCAATTTCACGTCGGCGCGTGCAACAGCGACGGAGTTTGGGCCGACAGCAAAACGGGGTTGGAGTTGCTTGTGTTGCGGCATTTTTGGCAAACGTGGTGGTTCATCACGCTGGCCGGATTAAGTCTCATGGTTTCAGTAGGCGGCGCCGTTCGCATTGTGGAAAAAAGGAAACTTCAACGGCGATTGAAGCATCTGGAACAGGAACGCGCGCTGGAATGGGAGCGCACACGCATCGCCCAGGATTTGCACGACGAGATGGGTGCCAAGCTGTGCCGGATTTCCTTTTTGAGCGAACACGCGCGCCGGGGCGATCTCCCGCCAAACGAATTACAAGATCAAATCACCTCCATTTCCGATGCTTCGCGGGAAGTGCTTCATTCGCTGGACGAAATTGTCTGGGCGGTCAATCCGCAAAACGACACGCTGGAGCATGTCGCCTCCTATATCGGACAATATGCTCTGGAGTATTTTCAGATGACCGGCATACAGTGTGAACTGGATATTCCCGCGCAATTGCCGATGTATCCACTCTCCTCCCAAGTACGCCACCATTTGTTCCTTGCCACCCACGAAGCGATCACGAACGTCCTTAAACATTCGAGCGCGACCCACGCCAAGATTTCAATGGTTTCTGGCAACGGGGGGTTTGAAATCAACGTTTCGGACGACGGCAAAGGCTTCGATTCACCCGCAAACAAATTAAAATCAGGGGCGCCGGCGCCAGCATCCGGCGACGGTCTGAGCAATATGTGCAAGCGCCTGGCTGACATAGGCGGGCATTGCTCGATCGAGTCCGCTCCCGGGCACGGAACAAATATCCGCTTCATTATTGCTTTGAATTTTCCGCCAAAAGACGTTTAATAAAAACATGATTTCCATTTCCATTGTTGATGACGAGAAAGAGCTGCGCCAATCGATCACGACTTTCGTGAATGGCTCGCCGGGATTCAAATGCGTCAGCGCCTACGGCAGCGCCGAAACGGCGCTCAAAGGGTTGCCCTCTGACAAGCCGGACGTGGTGTTGATGGACATCAACCTGGGAGGCATGAATGGGATTGAATGTGTGGAGCGATTGAGGGTCGAGGTGCCGGAGATGCAAATTTTAATGCTCACCGTCTATGAAGATACGGACCAGATTTTCAAGGCCCTTGCGGCGGGCGCCAGCGGCTACCTGTTAAAACGCAGCAGCCCAACCAAACTCCTCCAGGCGATTCGTGAGGTTCATGCCGGGGGCTCGCCCATGTCCAGCTCCATTGCGCGTAAAGTGGTGGCGTCATTTCAAAAGGCGAAGCAAGCCGGCGGGAAAGAAGTGCATCTCTCTCCCCGCGAGGAAATGGTTTTAAACTGTCTGGCCAAGGGGCTTACCTACAAAGCCATTGCCGACCAGTTGGGCATCAGCATTGATACCATCCGCACCTATCTCCGGCGCATTTATGAAAAACTTCACGTCCAGTCGCGCACCGAGGCGGTCGCCAAGTATTTGCGCCAATAATTCAATTTGATTTTATTGGTGCCGGATTCCGGTTGCGTCCGCCACGAGATCAACAGGAACTGCTGATGGACAAGCTCGAAAAAAACGGCGCGCCCTGTCCGACAAACTCGACCACATCCCCAGCCACATTATCGCCGACCTGAACAAGGCCAAAGGGCGGTTGCAATGACTGGACGCTGAGACCTTCCCTATTCGTTGATGATGGTGAAATTGGTCGAACTGTTTTGGATATCAGCGATTTTTGAATCGATGATGGTCACGCTGCCACAGGCATCGTCACGAACCCATAAACCGTGCCGCGAATTGGTTCCGATTCCATAGTTGGGGATGTTCACCTTTTCGAGGCGGACATTGGAAAGCGTGCCCTGTCCCTTTTTGCTGCCGGGAGCCACGATGCTGAAGCCGTCGGACATGCTGTCCTTGATGTTTACGTTGCTGATTTCCACGCCCGAAATGCTGCGGCGATCCAGGCAAAGCTGGAAGGCGGCCCGCCAGGCCCAATCGTGGTCGAATCCGCCGCTGCGGATCAGATCGCAATTCCGGACTACCGTCGTTCCGCTGAAGTTGTTGTCAACTTTCCCGCTCTCGTCCGCGGTCGGAAAAGTTGTGCTGATCAGGATGCCGCAGCCGGGGGAGATGTCCGTGAACAGGCAGTCCTCAATACGGTTGTTTGCGCCACCGTAGATCGCCCCGCCGTTTGCGAGGAACGGCAACTGGCCCGTGCAGTGGCGAAAAACGTTGGACCCGGGCGCAGGTGCCTGTTGAACGAAACCTTGATCGGACGCCGCCGGCCACATGGCAAAACAATCGTCGCCAGTGTTACGGGTCGTGCAATTCTGGACCACCGAATTGCGCATATCCACGCAGAAGTTGATGCCGTCGGCCAGCGTGTCGCGAAGCCGGCAGCCGTCCACCACCAAGTTGCTGCAAACGTAGAACCACATGCCGACCTTGGTGTGCTCCACCCAGATGCGCGATATGGTGGAATTTTCAGCGTGGGCTCCAACGATCCCGTCATTGGGTTCGTTATCGTTGCGGTAGTTCAATTTTCCAATGATCGCAAAATCGGCGAGATGGATGTTGTTGCCAGTGACTTTGAACCTCACCCGCCGGTTCGACTTGCTATAAAGCTCGTCGTCGCCGACAAACGTCGTGTGCCACATGCCCGCTCCCTGGATCGTCACATCGGAAGGCAGAATGATATCTCCGGTCACCTTGTAATCCCCGGCCGGCACCCAGACGATCTTGCCCCGCTTCACGGCCTCCGCGATGCAATTCCTCAACGCCTTGGTATCGTCGGTCTCGCCCGTGCCGCCGGCGCCGAATTTGGTCACGGAAAGCGAATTGGCGGGGGCGGCCAGCGGCGGCGCGACATTCTCCAAATCAACCAAATCAACGATGCAATACGAGGCATCATTGTCAGTCTTTTGCAGACGGATCACGTCGCCCTTGGCAAAGGCCAGATCCTTCAAGCGAAATTCGTTGTAAAAATTCCTCGGCTTGCCCGCTTTCGGGTCGTTAGTGAACGGATATTTGCCGTATAGCCACGAGTAGCTGGATGTGATGGGAAACTTTTTAACGAACTTTCCATTCTGGTAGAGGCTGAGGGTCGAGTTGATGCCACCACCGTTCGTGGCGTCCGGCAGGCTGTAACGCACCACCGTGGCGTTGGCGGGTGATTGCACGGTAAACTCGACGTATTCCCCCGCGGCGACGAGCTTCACGCATTTCTGGCCGGAGGATTCCGTTTCGACAAGGTAGGGGGCGTACTTGGGTCCCAGAACCGTGCCGGTGGTTTTCATATTCCCAGCCTCATAGGTCGTCCACGGCATGTCCGCACCAATCCCGGCGCGGGCGGAACCCGAACAAATTACGAGAGAGAGAAAAATTGCGAATCGGAACATCAAAGAATTCATTGTAATTTCTACTATTGTATAAATCCTGCCATGGTTGTAGCGACTGACGCCGAACAAACCAGTGCCAGGCCGTTTTCACAGTATGTTTTTAAGCTAATAAGCTACGGAAGCCAGGCACCCCGCGATAGTCACATGAAGTGGCGACACAACAGTTTTCCGCTGAAAACACAATCCGCCGGCGGGTGCCCGCCGTTCAAGCCATCAGCGCGGCTCAAAGTTGTCGTTGCCTCCCTCTCACGCGCACTGCGTGCTTGGCGTTGGTGATGTGATGTTTCGGTCAGCAGGTTGTCCTTATGGCGCTTGGGCAACTGCGTCACTTCGAACCCGGCTTGAGCCGGCTCCGGCTCACCCAGCCAAACCAGTCCTTGAAGAACCGCCGCAACCAAATATTTGCTGACGTGAAACTGTCATTTTGCTCTTTACTGATATTTTATGAATGAGGGTTTTCCCGGAGCACAATCGATTGATTTCCCCGACACAATAAATGTATGTTTACGTTTATTGGATATATCAGCAATTATTGCCACATCATCCCTGGTGATTTTTATATTAAACCGGTCTCCTTTATAAACCATGTTAAACTGCAGATTATTCCACTTTTTATAAAGTCGCGGATTGATGGCAACATGCTCCTCCCCTGCTTTAACGCCTCCAAAACCAAACACGGTTGTCATCCAGGCTCCACCGTTTGCAGCCGGGTGCGAACCTCCCGTAAAAATGGTTCCCACATATATTTTATACTTGGCTTCAATATCAATTTTGGCTGTTTTTAAAAAATAGTTATATGCCCAATCCAGTTTGCCGATATCAGCAGCTACCATTGCATAGGCGCAAGCACTAAGACTTGAACCATGTTCGGTGCGAGGCTCGTAATATTCCCAATTTGCTTTCTTGATTTCTTTTGAATAGCGATCCTTAAACAAGCTTAACATCAGCACCACATCAGCTTGCTTTATAACTTTGGTTGGAACAGCCAACCCCTGGCCGGCGCCAAGGTATTCATTGGGATGGATCATCCTGGCTTTTAATTCTTCAACCGTGGTATCTTTTAGTTTATAGTAGGCATCAAATTGCTCAATAACGCCCGTTTTTTCATCCGGTTGAGGAACATAAAGCAAGTCTGCTGCTTCAACAAACAATGGCAATTCTCTGGCAATATCAATTTTCTTTACCAGTGCATTTAATTCATCCGGGTGTTTTTGCTTCAAATAATTTACAGTGGTATTTGCTATTTCAAACGTGGCTTTCGCAACCATGCTTGTGAACGCGTTGTTATTTACGCGTTCGTGATATTCATCCGGGCCGATCACATCAAGAATTTCATACTGATTCTTGTCTTTCTTGAAGTAAGCGTATGAATAGTAAAAACGGGCGCATTCCAAGATGACTTCCGCTCCACCCTCTAACAATAACGAGTCGTCACCTGTCAGCTTGAAGTATTCCCACATGGCTATGGCAACGTCACCACTGATATGCACCTGCTTGTCCCGGAAGTGAGTGCGCAAATCCCTTTTAGTGAAGGGATCGCCAATGTTGAAATACGTACATGCATCATCGCCCGATTCCTGGCTTTCCCAGGCATAGAATGCGCCTCTAAACCCAACTCCTTCAGTTTTTGCTTTTCTGCGCGCGCCATCCAAAGTTTTGATTCGATAGCGCATCAATTCAACCGCTTTCTCGGGATAGGTGTATAAAAAGAAAGGAAACATGAACATTTCCGTATCCCAGAAAATTGCTCCTTTATATACCTGCCCCGATAGTGCCCTGGCAGGAATGGAGTTTCCACTGCCGTTGACCGGGGCTACAATTAGTAGCTGAAAAATACTGTACCTTAATGCCTGCTGGGCTTCATCGTCGCCATCAACTTTTACATCACAATACTCCCATTTTTTTGCCCATTGAGCATTGTGATTGTTCCGGCAGGTTTCATAACCAAGGGCTTTCGCTTCCTTGACACTGTTTATTGCCGCTTCATTTACTGAAGTCTTTACGGGATCATTGTCCGTATAAACCGCGAAATACTTGTAAAAGGTATATGTTTTTCCCGCTTCAGCGTCAAGGTCGATTACTCTGAGGTTTTGATTGTCTTTAATCTTATGAGTTTCTTTTCCAAAATCAAGATCAACGATTTCGGCAACCGCTACTTTCTTGGATGTTTCGTTGGTAATGGCATGAACAACCAGTATTTCGTTATTCTTTCCAGGACTTATGCTTGCCAAATGCGGACCATTTAAATCCCAGATATTATAATCAATCCCGGTGCTGATTTTAACCTTGGCGGCTTTATTACTTGTAACGCTATACTTTATTACACCTAAATTTGGCTTATCAGCGCTTAAGAACCTTGTGGACTTGATCTTAAGAGTCTTTCCTTGTGACTGATAATCGGTTTCACGTTCGAAAACCGCATTTTCAAGGTTTAAACTTTGGATGTGTCTTTTGATCGTGGTTGAACGGGCCGAAATTGCCTTGCCATCAAGGGTAACCTGGGTAAATCCGCCATTCGGGGCGTTAACAGGCTCCCGCCAGGCATCGCCAACACGGTCGAAAATACCGGCAAGGGTGATTCCCACCAGCTCATCGGGGCCAAACTCGTCGAGAGTTCCCCGATAACCCATGTATCCATTCGCAATCTGGTACACGTTCCCAGTGCGCATGATACTTTCTTTTTCATTGATGAACTTGTTCGTGCTGACTTTCCAAAGGGTACTCATATTTCTTGTTGCTAATGTAAAATATCACCCGGAACTGCGTTCAATGACCTTGGGCCACGGGCGCCGGCCCGGTTCCGCCCCCGTGCACCTTGTCCTTCACGAACATCATTAATATGCCGGAGACAATCATCGCCCCGCCGCCCAGCACGATCGCGTAGATGGCCTGCTTGTGAAACACGGTGTGCACCAGCAGTCCCAGAATGGCCGAGGCCAGAATCTGCGGGATGACCACGAACAGATTGAACATTCCCATGTAAACGCCCATTTTCCGGTGCGGCACCACGCTGCTCAAGATGGCATAAGGCATGGTCAGCAGGCTCGCCCAGGCGATGCCCGAGGCAATCATGGGGATGAGCAGCAGCTTCGGCTCCTTGAAGAGAATCATGGAAATCAACCCCAGCCCGCCGATAAACAGGCAGATGACATGCGTCGAAACCCGGCCGATTTTCCGCGCGAGGACCGGCAGCAGGAACGCGATGACTGCCGCCGTGCCGTTCCACACCGACCACAGCACGCCCACCCAGTTGGCACCTTCATTGTATAAACCGGATTTCGCATCCGTGGTTCCATAATGGTAACTGGTCACCGCCGACGTGAGGTAGATGAACATGGCGAACAGCGCGAACCACGTGAACATCGTCACCAAGGCCAGCTGTTTCATCGTGCCGGGCATGTTCTGCAGGTCGTAAATGATTTCGACCATGCCGTCCACCTTGCCCGCCGCATGGCGCAGGGCGGCCGCAATTTGCAAAACCCCGTAAACGGCGATGCCGAACGACAGGATATAGAGACCCTTGTCCCATTGAAGCGCATAGACGAGATAGGAGAAGATCAAACCAAACACTGATAAAACCGCGCCTTCCTTGTAATAGGTTGCGGTGTTCATTTTGATCTCCGAACCCTCCTTGGCCGCGGCATCCGTTTCATGCGCATTGAATGCCTCCTGCTCCTCCGGCGAATATTCCTTCACGGTAAATATCGTGTATAACACGGTCAGCAGAAACACGATGCCGCCCAGGTAGAAGGACAGCTTTACGGTGGGGGGGATTTGGCCATCGGGCGCGGTGTTGGCGATGTGCAGCCAGTTGGCAAACATGTAAGGCAGCGCCGAGGCGACGACCGAACTGATGCCGATGAAGAAGGTCTGCACGGCAAATCCCTGGGTTCTTTGTTCGTCCGGCAGCATGTCGCCGATGAACGCCCGGAACGGCTGCATGGTCACGTTGATGGAGCCGTCCATCATCCACAACATGCCGGCGGCAAACCACACCGAAGGTGAATTGGGCATGACCAGCAATGCCAGCGATGACAGCACCGCGCCGGCCAGGAAATAAGGCTTCCGCCGGCCCAGTCGGTTCCAGGTCTTGTCGCTCATGTGGCCGATGATGGGCTGGATGAGCAGGCCGGACACGGGCGCGGCGATCCAGAGGATCGGGATGTTTTCCACCTTGGCGCCCAAGGTTTCAAAAATGCGGCTCATGTTGGCGTTCTGCAAGGCAAAGCCGAACTGAATGCCCACGTAGCCGAAACTCATGTTCCAGAGCTGCCAAAAATTTAATTGCGGTTTATTTCTCATTTTAGTGTGTTTAAGAGTTGAACTTGCTACGGGTCATCGTTCTGCCTGCCTGGACTGAATCAACTGGTTTATTTTATCCACGGTTACTTCCGAAAGATCTTCAACAACGACATCGGCGCCATTGGTTTTTAATTCATGTACATTGTTTTCCCTGGCCACCCCGATCACCAGACCAAAATTTCCCTTGCGGCCTGCCTGAACCCCTGAAACAGCATCTTCTACAACTATGGCACGATGATACTTGACTCCAAGGTTATCACTTGCAGCAGTAAAGATATCGGGTTCGGGTTTGCCTTTTAATCCCAGTTTCGCAGAAACAACCCCATCCACACGGGTTTCGAACAGATTGGTTATTCCTGCTTTTTTAAGGATAAGCACACAGTTTTTGCTGGATGTGGCAACCCCCACCCTGACACCTCTTTCCAATAATTCTTTAATCAACTTTATGGTGGAATCATAAACCCCGACTCCCTCTTCTTCGAGCACTTTATTAAAAAACTCGTTTTTTCTGTTTCCCAAACCGCAAACAGTCTCTTTTCTCGGTTCATTTTCCGGCTCGCCAAAAGGAATATTTATTCCCCTTGATTTTAAAAAGGCTTCCACCCCTTTATATCTTGGCCGGCCATCCACAAAAGACAAATAATCATCAGCATGGGTAAATTCACGAAAAGGTTCATGGTATTCTTTTTCTCTATAATGAAGATACTCATCAAACATTTTTTTCCAAGCCAGTGAATGAACTGCAGCTGTTTTGGTAATAACGCCATCCATATCAAAAATTACTGCATCAAAATTCAACATATCTTCACTTTTCAACCGCCGTTTACACCGGCGCCCACAAGGCCGTGTGATCCGCCGGGAAAACGAATTCAGTCAGTTCATCCATAATATCGAAGTCCTTTAGTGCCGCCTGTTCCGGCCATTCCTAACGAAAGGCGATGGCAGCATTGTGAACCCCCGGAATATCACCCGCAATTTTCCAGGATTCTCGCGGGTTTCTTGCAAGGTGACGGATAGTTCGTTATAATTGTTGCCCACTTTGCGCTGTTCGCCCCACGGTTGAGTCCAAGTTTCATTCTTGGAGATTTTTCTGTTCCGCCAATGCAAAGCCCGATTTTAGCGGGCTGTCCTTCAATTCAAAACCCGGTGCCGAGTGGAGAATAACGGCTTGCCTTTGAATTTAACGCGTATGATGGCGCACCAGCGATCAGGTCGAACGCAAGCGATATTTTACCATAGGGCGAAGCGACGACTTTCTCGATTTGCGCTTTTTCTCCGGTCGGGGCTGCTGACAGCCAAGGAACGCCAATCGAAAAAGAGGGCACAACAACAGCCACGATATGCGAGAAATGATTTTTCATAAAATGAACACCCTGGTTATTGGTTATACAAGTTCCCGATTCAACAGTCGTCTCATCGGCAGATAGGCATAAGCACCCGACCAGCTCATATTAATGGTTGGGCGTGGAATATTTGCCACACACGCCAAGGAGTTATTCCAGCGTGGAATTCCATTCCAGGCCATCAAAAGCCGGACTGCTAATGGAAGCGTCTGATAGCACGCTACCCACAGGGGTTGAAGGAGAAGTTAAGAGTTTGGCTTTAGAGGCAAAAACACCATAAAACTGTCCCCAAGTAAGAGCACTTGGCAACGAGGGCGCAGCATGACCGTCCACGTAAATGACATTCACACGATTAGCGTGTTTTGCATAGCAGGTCTGAAGGCGGGCATTATACTCGCTTGTTCCAGTAGCGTCTCCTGCAGGACCAGAAGATCCAGCCCAATAGGTATCCAACCAGGCGGCACCCTTGCCGCCGGGGTCATCTGTGCCGCTGCTATCAGTGACGGCTACCATGTCCGCTGGCCTCAAAACTGAAGAAGCTTTGAATGGTAATGAAGCCATCATATTCCCATTGTTGGGATCTACAGAACCAAAAACACCACAGTCATTGAATCCATAGGAAAGCAAACCGGTTATGCTCGGATCCCAATCTCCGGGCGCAGAAGGGTAAGTCATGCCGCGCTTCCGCTTGGGGCATACCCAGACCTTGTTGTTTGCTAGATAAGGTATCATCATGGGAGCCGGAGTGTTTGGTGCCGAGTAAGTGAAATTCCAGAACCATTCTCCCCCACACGGCAAACCCAATGAGTTCTGGTAAGGCCCGTTTATCCACCAATATTTCGGCGACGGGAAGACATCTCCGTTGTCACCCGCATAGATTGTAAAACCGAGACCAATCTGCTTCTCGTTGGCCACGCAGCCTATCGCCAATGCGCGGTCCTTTGCTTTGCTCAAGGCCGGAAGCAACATGGCCGCCAGAATGGCAATAATCGCAATGACGACCAGCAACTCGATCAAAGTAAAAGCCGATTTCAAGGGTCTGGCTTTGATGCCGCTTTGGGGAAACTGAAAGGGTTGGTTTGGCAATTCTTCCCGTTCAAACCGTTTCATCTTGATGATCATTTTACAATTCATAATACAATTCATAATGCATAATGTTTTTTCTTTGCAAAACCGTTTTTGCCGGTGGTCTTTGTCACGATTCAACACCTGCACGCTTAGGAACTGGTGACTGTTAAAACTTAACACCTTTGTTCCGAACCAACAGTCGCATAAAACGGTGACAGTACAAACGGCCGAGATTATGCACTTGACAAGTGTGGCGTGAAATGGCATATTTAGGCCATGAAAACAGACTTGTTGTCAACGCCAAAAGATTTAACGCTCGACCAAAGCAATCAGCATTTCTCCACCGATGAAAAGGCGCGCGAATATATTGAGGCGATTCTTTGGCCGAATGGCCCGGTTTGCCCGCACTGCAAAAACGCCGATGCAAAACGTATCTGGAAAATTCAGGCCAATCCCAATAAGAAAATCCGCGGCGGCTTGCACCGCTGCGCCGAGTGCAACAAGGAATTCACCGTCACTGTTGGCACAATTTTCGAGGATTCACACATCCCGCTTCGCAAATGGCTGATGGCTTGGCATCTCGTTTGCAGTTCCCAAAAGGGAATTAGCTCGCTGCAATTGCAACGCATCCTCGGTTTGGGCAGCTATCGCACGGCGTTGTTTATGACGCATCGCATCCGCCACGCGATTCAAGACCCGGTTTTCAATGAAAAACTTTCCGGCCCGGTCGAAGTTGACGAAGGTTACGTCGGCGGCAAACCGCGGCCGGGTGACAAGCGGAATGAACTGTCCGGCTTGGCGATGTAAGCAATCAAAAGTTTGTTGCCAGTGTCCTCATCACTTTGGAAAGACCGTCAAATCATATGCGTGAAGAAGCCGCTGATGCGGGTCGTTACAAAGCAAATCTTCTGGATGACACGAAAGCTTATCCCAAAATCCAAATTCTCACGGTCGAAAGTCTGATAAATAAAACACAGCGTGTTGACGCGCCACCACAGGCCAATTCCTTTGCGAAAGCGCTACGTGAGGGAATACGCGAAAAACAGCCTGATTTGGTTTAACGCTTGTGAAGTGCATAATCCCGCAAACGGCTTGCCATATTCTTCACAAGTCAAATAACACTGTCTAAACATGCTGTTTTTGCCAAACCGGCAGTTGACATAAAATCCAGCGCGTTGAAAACGCGACAATTCTGACCATCCGCACGCCGGAATCACCTCCATTTGCCATGTCCCCACTTCATGCGACTACCGTGAAAGATTCATTTCCGCTAGATTCACAACAACGCAAATGAAATTCATGTTCTAAAACCAGTAAGTAGCTTGAGAAAGGCTTCAAGATCTGGGTCAGTTGTTCGTCAGACCTTGATTTCATAAGCGGAACCTTAATAATTAATTAAATCAAAAGAAAAAGATTATGAAACAAAATAAAAAACGGTTTATGACCGCGCTGGCAGTAGCGGGTAGTTTGGTAATTGCCGGCTCGGCGATGGCGCAATACATCACCGGAACGCCCACACTGTCAAACATACCGGCTCCCTTTAGTACTGGGGGTGGCGCTGATTGGTATCAGGGAGTTACAACCGTTAGTTCGACTGGCATTAATGAGAACACCATGGTCTCCGGTTGGGGCGGCTACTCTTACAATAGCGTTGTCATCCCGGTGGCCCTACAGCAAGTCTACAGCCCTCTCGACACAATGGTTATATACACCTTTACGCTTGCTGGCCCGACCCCGAGCGGTTTAGTGGGTTCCGGTGCTTGGAATTGGTTTGCCCCGGGCATCACAATTGCTGATAGCATAGGCGGAGAAGCGGGTGCTGTTTGGTACTCCGGATATGACGGGTACGGTTCGCCTGGACCTGACCCATTTGCTAGCCAAACAAGTGGTACGAGCCAGGAAAATGTTACGTGGAGTAACGCCGGTGGAGTGTACACTGGAACGGTAACCGCCCAGCTTACTGGAACGACTTTGACGGCTGTACAGACGGGCGGAACCATAACCCAATTCAACATTCTGCTTGATGCAGCACCTAGTGCTATGGCTGGGTATAGTTTTACAGCTAACAGTATCGAACTGGTTGCTGTTCCTGAACCGGCTACGCTGGCGTTGGTTGGCTTGGGCCTGGCGGGGCTTGTGATCGCACGGCGTCGTGTTAGTTGAGAGCGTCCGTTTATCATCTCGTCAGTCACTCCGCAGCGGTTGCGACCGTTGCGGAGATTTTCCTTTCTGGCCTGACAAATTCCAGCAACCAAATTTCAGGCGCGACCGGCTCCAACAGTTTTTAGCAGTGCAATTCTGTTCACCCTCGCGACGGTTGAAATTTTGGCCTGTCACCGTTTTATGCGACTACCGTTGGATAAGCAAATCAGAGTATTCTAAAGCGTGTTCAAAATTAAACACCTATGAGCTTGATTTCGAGCATTATTGCTCGAATAAATAATTTCAACCAGACAACCTCATCAAAACTGACCAATGAAAACAAAACAAATCTTTGCGGCTTTAACCATCCTGTTCATGTTGCTTTTCGCTTCGAATGGCCATGCAACAACATATATCACGGCTACCGGCAGCGGTAACTGGTCCTCCACCATCCCGGATCAACCCTGGCCGGGTGGAATTGTGCCGGGAACAAACAACGGGGTTAATGTCCTATCTGGGATAAATATTACTGTGGATACTACAAATGCGATATGTCAATTTATTTACAGCTCGGACAACGTCCCCGGCTACAACATATCTTCCGGCACGGTAACCCTGGCGCCAGGTTCCACGCTCACCATTAGCGGCCAAAACGAAGGCTGGGGAACTCAAACGCTGGGAGTGCTGAATGCCACCGCCACCAACTGCACCGTCAATTACCAAGGCAACGCTTTCTGGGCCCAGCGTTGCAATTACTACAATCTCGTGTTCAGTGGCTGGGGCGACTTTTACAACGGAGACATTCCTAATTATGGTGGCGTGGCGATGACCATTTTTGGGAATTTTAGTGTGATCGGAACAAATATTCCGGCTGACCAAATTGGTTTGTATAGTGGTGTCAACGTGGAAACGGGATCTAATGTCACCGTCCTCGGCGACCTGACCATTGGCGTAAATGACGCCTATGACTGCTCCGACAGCATTACGTGGGTGGCGGGTAATACCTATTGCGCGGGTTTACTGTGGGACAAGGACGCCACTTACGGTTCCAACTACTTTGGTGGCAACTTAACAATCCTCCCCAGTAGTATGCTCATCACTAATAGTAATAACACCCTGCTAATAAAAATGGGGGTTGCGGCGGTATATGGGGGTTGGGATGTGGCAGACGTGGCGCAGTGGGCTGTCGGCGGAAATCTTACGAATAATGGACTCATAGGGTTTGGTACGAATTATGGCACAATATTTTTTAACGGCACGGGTATCATCGCCGGCAGCAATGCGTTTACAATACCAACCATGGTGATCAACGGAACCTATGAAATCGCCGATACGATAACCCTCACCACCAACGCGCCGACAATCAATGGGACCGTGGTGTTCGACCTTGCCAATACCAACCAGATTGTTCTCAATGCCGGGACGAATTGGTTCTGGTATACCACAAACGGAACATTGGATGTCATCAACTCTGGTGCTGCGCCGGTGGCGGGAAACAGCTATACTCTTTTCGTGACTAATGGTATGGCTGGTGGCGGTTATGGCGGGGGATTCAGTAATATTTCCCTTCCGAGCCTTAGCCCCGGTCTCTTCTGGGTTAATGAGCTGCTGACGAATGGATCAATTGTCGTTGGTGGTAACGGTGGTGGTGGTTCCCCAACCCTTACTTTGTCCAGAACCGGCAGTACCCTGAATTTGACTTGGAGCACCAGCACTTACCCGGGTTATCAAGTTTATACTCTGACGAACAGTGCGGGTGTTATAACCAATCTCTCCCACTCATGGCAAGCAACAGGCAGTAACACTAGTCCGGCTACTTTCACGATAAACCCGAACGGTCCACCGACGTTCTTCCGTTTGCGCAATCCTTGATAATCCAAGACTAAGATTATATTTGTTTTCCGGTGACTACGGCCTTTCTTTGCGGAAAGGCCGTAGTTGTTGGAATCGTCCAAAACCGCCATCGCCGGCCATCAAAATGTCGCAGGCAGAGACAGTGACCGCTGCAACCGCCCTGCGCCCTCCCTCCGTCAAGGATGGACAAAACCAGAACCATAAACCAACATGAACCCAGTCTCAGGACTAACTCACGCACTGGCACAGAAAAGTGAACCCGGTCAGTGTGTCAAATTGCCGGGTTAAAATAGTGCTTTTTTGATTATGCAAAGTATTTATCTGGTTAAAATTAAGCAACTTGCAACTTCAAGGCGTCATTCCAGGTGGAATCGGCCAAACCAGAGCGATTCCCTCCAGAAGTCACCGCTATGATTCCCACAACCCCTGTTTCAAGAGGCCGTTTGTGGCTGATGCGTCTTTTTGCGATGATTTTCGTTCCGTTGCTCGTGTTGGGTGGCATTGAACTCGGGCTTCGCCTGGGAGGATACGGCTATGACCCCGGTTTTTTCCGCCGAATCCAGATTAACGGACATAATTTTTATGTGCCGAATGAGAAATTCAGTTACCGGTTTTTTCCGCCTGCCATCGCCCGCACAACGCCGCCCTTTCGATTTGCCGCGGAGAAAGCCGCCAACTCGCATCGGATTTTCTTGTTTGGCGAATCCGCCGCCAATGGAGACCCCGATTCAGCTTATGGCGTTGGCCGATATTTGGAAGTATTACTGCGCGAACGTTATCCCGGAACGGACTTTCAAGTGGTTTGTGTGGCGCTAACGGCGATTGATTCGAGCACCATCCTGCCCATTGCGCGTGAGTGCGCCCGGCATCAGGGCGATATGTGGCTCATTTACATGGGCAACAACGAGATGGTGGGACCCTTCGGCGCCGAGACGAGTTATGGATTGCGCGCGCCCAATCTGGACGTAATCCGAACCATTCTCGCCATCAAAACCACCCGGACCGGCGAATTGTTTGATGCTTTCATCGGGCGGTTAAGAAGCAATTCATCAACTCCCAAAAAGTGGGGCGGCATGGGAATGTTCATGAATGGTCGCATTGGACATGACGATCCCGCCCGGCTGCGGGCTTATGCCAATTTCAAAGGAAATCTGGAAGACATTTTGCGCACCGCACACAAGGCCGGCGTGCCGGTCATCTTGAGCACGATGGCGGTTAATTTGAAGGATTGTGCGCCGTTCGCTTCGATACATGCAGCCAGCCTGGATAAAAACCAGGAGTCCGTATGGAACAAGATTTACGAGGAGGGCATTGATCGGGAAACTGCAGGCTCCTGTCGGGAGGCGCTCACTTTTTATCAGAAAGCCGCCAAGATTGATCCGCAGTATGCCGAACTGCAATTTCGCATGGGAAGGTGCGACCTCGCTTTGACCAATTATGATCAAGCCCGGCGCGATTTTGAATTGGCACGAGACAATGATGCGCTCGATTTTCGGGCTGACACCCGCATCAATTCGGCCATCAAGGAAGCGGCGTCCCGCCATGCCGGGCAAGGTGTCTTTTTATTGGATGCAGCCAGCGCCCTGGCGCAAAGCTCCCCGGAGGGAATTCCCGGATTGGAATTTTTTTACGAGCATGTGCATTTGAATTTCGCCGGCAATTATCTGCTGGCGCTTAACTTTGCCGAACAGGTGAAAAAGCTGTTTCCAAACCCAATCACTGCCCGGGACAAGGGGAATTGGGCATCCGCAGAACTGTGCGATCGCCGCCTTGCGGTTACGGTCTGGGATCGCCAACGGGTTTGGCAGCATATTTTGAGCAGCATAATGCCGCCGCCGTTCACCGGACAGTTCAACCACGCCGCCAGCCTCAAGACTTACGAGGCGAAATTGGATGAAGTAAAGTCCAGGATGAATACCCAAACACCCGAGCAGGCCCGGCAAATGTATGAACAAGCGCTGGCGTTGGCTCCGGATGACATCTTTTTGCATGGAAAATTTGTGGGATTTCTGGAAGCAGGGGGATACCTGGCACCAGCCATCGCAGAAGCCAAACGCTATTGCGAACTTGTTCCACAGTTGCCGGGGGGATATTATCATACCGCCACATTGTTGGTTCGCGAAGGAAGAATCACTGAAGCAGCCGAATACTTTTCGCGGGCGATTGGCATCCACAGTGACTATGCGGAAGCGCAGAACGGAATGGGAGAGATATTAGCGAACCAACAAAAAACCGCCGAGGCCATTTACTGGTTCAAACGCGCGATCCGTGCAAATCCGAACTACGTGGGAACATACCTCAATCTTGGATTTCTACAGCAAAGTCGGGGGGAAGTTGACGCAGCCATGGTCAGTTATCAGAAGGCGGCAAGTTTGGAGCCGGATGGCCCGGCGGATTATTTCAACCAGGCCAATGTCGCCGCCTCCTTATATCAATGGGATGAAGTGATTGCATGCCTGCGTACGGCCGTCAAAGCCAAACCGGAATTTTGGCAGGCTCATTACCAGCTCGGAATTCAACTGGCAGCAAAAGGGAAAACCGAAGAAGCTCAGACACAATTCTTGGAGACAATCCGTTATCGCCCCGATTTTATTCAGGCGCATTTAGACTTGGGAACAGCCCTGGCCACGCAAGGAAAGCTGGACCAGGCGCTGGCCGAATTTCGCACAGTTTTACAGCTTGACCCGGCGAACAGTTCGGCACAGCAACAGATTGAAACTATCGAAACTACGTTGCATCACAGCCATTGATATTATGAGAATCAATTTCGACGACTATTGCGACGATAAAGTCGGAATCACCGGGCATACTCGCACCAGTTCTTGCCGTGTTGTCGCCTAACAGGCTGTTGAAAAACTCATTTTCGACCAAATTTTCATGCAAAACCCCCAATGATTTTGAGGGTCAATTTTTCAAAACAGAGCTTTTTCAACAGCCTGTTAAGCACTTTCTTACCAAGACGGATTTTTAGGGAGATCAATTTGCTTCCCAAGTTCAATGGACTTTCGCGCGGCATCAAGAATCTCGGTTGTAATTAAATTTACCTGCAGGGATGACGGTCCGGTCGGT
>Ga0187853_10001055_pt1 | contig 26327 bp, 21 predicted proteins | sample June2016WEW_6_10_2_FD_132417 | JGI IMG/M metagenome (GOLD analysis project Ga0187853, IMG submission 132417) | Peatland microbial communities from SPRUCE experiment site at the Marcell Experimental Forest, Minnesota, USA - June2016WEW_6_100 | ecosystem: Environmental > Terrestrial > Soil >... | reverse complement strand
GGCTGCCGTCCCGCATCGGGGTGCTCGACGAGCCGTTCACCGAGCAGAACGGGCTGATGAACAGCACGATGAAGGTGGTCCGCGGGAAGATCGAAGCGCGCTACCACGACACGCTCGCCGAGCTGCACGGCCGCTGACGGCGACCGGTCACTCGACCTATACTAGTCCCGCCCGTGGGAGGGGGACCGACGTGAGCAGGATCATCGTGCTGGGGGGCGGGCTGGTCGGCCGCGTGATCGCGCGGGAGCTGGCCCGCGAGAAGGACTTCCGGGTCAGCGTCGCCGACCGCGACGAGGCCGCGCTCGCGCGCCGGCGCGCCGAGGGATTGGGTGCGGTCGCGCTCGACCTCGCGGACGACGCGGCGGTGCGCCGGGCGATCGCCGACGCCGACGTCGTGGTGGGCGCGGCGCCCGGCCACATGGGCTACCGCCTCCTCCGGCTCGTCATCGAGGCCGGCAAGCCGTACGCGGACATCGCCTTCATGCCGGAGGACTTCCTCGAGCTGGACGGCCTCGCCAAGGAGCGCGGCGTGACGGCGGTGGTGGACTGCGGCGTGGCCCCGGGGCTCTCCAACCTCCTGTGTGGCCGCGCGGCGCACGAGCTCGCGAGCGTCGAGCGGCTGCTCATCCTCGTCGGCGGTCTGCCGAAGACGCGCGTCTGGCCGTTCGAGTACCGGGTCGTCTTCTCGGCGGTGGACGTGATCGAGGAGTACACGCGCCCCGCGCGCTGGGTCGAGAACGGCCGGCTGGTGACCAGGCCGGCGCTCACCGACATCGAGCTGGTGGATCTGCCGAGGGTCGGGACCGTCGAGGCGTTCAACACCGACGGCCTCCGCAGTCTCGCGACGACCCTCCGCGTGCCGTTCATGAAGGAGAAGACGCTCCGCTGGCCGGGCCACGCCGAGAAGATGCGGATGCTGCGCGAGACCGGCTTCCTGTCGCAGCAGCCGATGGACGTGGCGGGCACCCGGGTCCGTCCCTACGACCTCACGACCCGGCTCCTGTTCGACGCGTGGCGCCTGAGGGAGGGCGAGGCGGACCTCACGGTGATGCGCGTCGAGGCGGAGGGGACGATCGGCGGCGCGCGCCGGACGGCGACCTGGGACCTCTACGACGAGGCCGATCCCGCGACCGGGTACCACTCGATGGCGCGGGTCACCGGCTTCCCGTGCGCCGTCGTGGCGGCCATGCTCGCCCGCGGGGAGCTGAAGCGCCCCGGCGTGCAGGCGCCGGAGGCGCTGGCCGGCGACGACCGCTTCTTCGACCGCATGATGCAAGAGCTGCGCTCCCGGGGGGTCACGATCACCAGAACGGATTCGTAACCGGGCGTCCCCGACACGGAGACTGGTCCGGCGCGGCTGCCGTTGTATTTTCGGGGCATTCCCAAACGGAGCTTCGCATGAGCGTGGACCCCGCGCTGCTCGGCGGCGTGACCCTCTTCCGTTCCATGGACGACGACGAGCGCCAGGCGCTGGCCGTCCAGCGGCTGAGGGGGATGGTTCGTGAGGCGGAGGGAGGGGCGGCGTGAGCGGCCGGGATAGCTCAGCGCCGCGTCACGCCCTGCAGTCGCGCTGCACCACGTTCCGCACGAACCGCGCGCGGTCCGCGATCGCGCGGTAGAACTCGTCGTAGTAGTCCATCGTCTTCTCGATTTCCCGCGGCTCCAGGCCCGGGATGGCCTGGTAGAGCGCCGCGATCGTGTCCCGCACCGCCTCGAAGCGCGCCAGGATCGGCTCCAGCTCCGCCGCGCTCTGGCAGCGCCCCCGCCACATCCGCTCCCGCACCGTCCGGATCGGGAGGACGGGCAGCGGCTTCGCATACGGCGCATCCACGACGCCCGTCCAGTCGAAGTCGAACGGCACGGCGTACGAGCTGTCCTCGGCGACCAGCACCGCGATGTTGTGACGGAACGGCATCGCCCAATCCGTGTTCCCGATGAAGTACTGGAACACGCCGAGCAGGGCGGCCTGGTACGCGGAGAGATCGGTCACCTTGGGCGCGCCCCCCGTCACGACGAAGCCGTGCAGGCGCTCGGCGAGGCCGTCGGGTTCCTCCGCGACGAACGAGAAACGGGTGAGCGGCCGCCTCCTGCCTGTCTCGTCCTCGTACGTGACGCGCAGCAGACGGGTCGCGAGGCTCGCCGGTGTCAGGAGCTGCAGCACCCGGTAGACGGCGTATTCCTGCAGAATGAGCTGCTCGTAGACGTCCGGGCCCCGGCACGGCACCACGAGCTTCGCGTGGTGCAGCCCGTGGAACAGCGTGCCGCGGGCTGCGCTGTCGCTGAAGCGGAGGTGGATGGGCGGGAAGTCGCAGTTGGCGCGACGCCAGACTCCGCGGGTCCGAACGCGCAGGGGCACGCTGACCGGCCCGTCGCTCCCGGCGTACGAAAGCGTCGCCTCCCGAGAGACGGGCTCCCTGGTGGTGTCCCGGTCGCCGTTCAGGCCGCGGAGGTCGGTGCGCAGGGTCAGCGCCAGGACGGTGTCGGAGCGGAACAGCTTCGCCTGGGCCGCGGCCGGCACGGGCAGCAGGATCGCGAGCGCGGCGACTGCCAGCCACCGGCCGATCCGCCCGGGAAAACGTCGTGTGCTCATTTCAGGGTTACGTCGCGCACGCCCGCGCCGGACAGCGCCCGCAGCGCGTCGAGGAACGCGGTCGGTTGCGTGCTCTTCTTGAGCTTCAGCGCGTACTCGAGCACCTGGCCGCCCTCGGGCGTCGAGGCGCCACGCTCGAACTGCCAGCGCTTGGCCAGCTCGTGCAGCACGCGGTCCACCGCCTCCCGCGCCTGCGTCCCTCCGTCGGTCTGCACCGTGAGGGCGTTGTCGAACTTGCCGCCACTCTCCGGCTCCGGCCTCGGCGGCTCCGCCTCCGCGCGGCGCTTCCAGGCGCGGTCCGCCAGAGCCTCCAGCTGCTCCGGCGCCATCTCCTCCAGGATCTCCCGGTCGAGCCGCGCCACGAACTGGCTGGTGCGGTTCGCCAGCAAGACCGCGCGCCGCATGCGCTCCTCGGCCATCTCGCCCTCGAGGCGAGCCGGCGTCCTCCCGAAATCGGAGTGGAACAGCAGGATCGTCACGAAGTTGAAAACGATTCCCAGCAGCACGGCCACCGACAGCTCGACGCCGGACGCGAGGCCGATGCCGGTGGCGATGAAGACGAACACCGCGTCCTTGCTGTCCTCGAGCGTGGTGCGGAATCGCACCGCGGCGACGATGCCGGCCAGACTGAACGCCAGCGCGAGGCTGTACTTCACCATCACGACCACACCGGCGACGATCACCGGGAGCAGGATCAGGGAGTGCACGACCGACTGGCGATAGCCGCGCTTCTGCCGGGTGATCGTGTACAGCCACGCCAGCGGCAGCGCCAGCACGCCGGCCGAGACCATCGCGACCATGGCCACCGCCCACATGATGTCCGCGTCGTTGGGCGCGGTCTCGGCGCCCTCGAGCCCGTGCCGCGCCATGCCGGCCACGGCGCCCAGTCCCCGCCCGCCGGTCAGGTCGTAGACGGCGCGACGCAGCACGTCCGGCAGGAGCAGGCTCGCGAGCGCGGCGGCGGCTGCGATGACGACGTAGAGGAGGAGGAAGAGCCGGAACGGACGGCGGTTCAGCCAGGACGCCAGGCGCGAGGTCCAGGGCGGCACGGCGATTCCCCGAAAGGGACGCCGCTAATATGCGTGTCGCGCGGCCCGGGAGCCACCACGGCCCCGGTTCAACGCCCCGTGCGGCGGCCCTCTCCGATGAGCTCCTCCAGCTCGTCGAGCGAGCGCGGCCAGTCGTCCTTGAGCAGCCGCGACAGGCCGCGGTCCGCCAGCAACTTGCCCGCCGTCTGGCAGCGGGCGCAGTAGTCGGTCTCGTTGTCGGCGTAGCGGATCCGCTGCACCGGCTCGCCGCACACCGGGCACGGCTGCCGGAACCGGCCGTGCACCGCCATTCCCTCGCGGAACGCCGTCACCTTGTCCGGCCAGCCGTCGCCCGTCTGGGCCCGGAGGCGCGCGATCCACTCCCGCAGGGTCGCCTGCGTCGCCGCGTGGAGCCGCGCCGCCTGCTCGCCGGTCATGCGACCGGTGAGGAGCATCGGCGAGAGCCCGGCGCGATGCAGGATCTCGTCGGAATAGGCGTTCCCGATCCCGCTGAACAGCCGCGGATCGGCGAGCGCGCGCTTGACCGTGTGGTTCTCCGAGCGCAGACGCGCCTCGAAGTCCGCCGCGCCCGCCTCGAGGACCTCGAGGCCGCCGCGGTCGAACGGCTCGAGCGCCTCCGCGCCCCGCACGAGGTGGAGCGAGGCGCGGCGCGTGGTCCCCGCCTCCGTCAGGACCAGCGTGCCGGAATCGAAGACGAAGGCGGCCAGCGTCGAGCGGCGGCCGAGCTTCGCCGCGCCCGTTCGCCACTGCAGCCGCCCCGCGATCATCAGATGGATGATGAGGAACAGGTCCCCGCCCAAGGCGAGGACGATGCGCTTGCCGAGCCGCCGCAGGCCCGTGACGCGCGTCCCGTGACAGGACGCCAGCGGCGGCTCCACGCTCCGGAGCACGAACGGGCTGACGATGTCCACGCGCTCCAACGTGCGGCCGAGCACGCGCTTCGAGAGCGCGTCGAGATAGACGGTGATGTCCGGCAGCTCGGGCACGGCCCCGCTCAGTCGCCCGTAGGCACGATCCCGGCGTTTTCCACCATCAGGATGACGCAGCGCTCGGGGGCGCGGGTCCGGTGCACCACGCCCTTCGGCACGACGAGACCCTGGCGCGGTCCGAGCTCCACCGTCCTGCCCTCGAGATCGATCAGGAAACGGCCCTCCACCACGTAGAAGAACTCGTCGTCCTTCTCGTGCTTGTGCCAGTGGTACTCGCCCTTGAGCACCCCCATCCGCACGACGGAGTCGTTCACCCTGCAGAGCGTCTGGTTGTACCACTGGTCGGTGCAGGCATCCACGAGCGCCTGCACGTCCACGACCTCGAGGGCCTTGTGGAGGATGTTCAGGTGCGTGGCGTAGGGGTACGGCGTGGCGTCGCCCATGACGTGCTCCGTCTTCGGGTGGATCCGACCGCCGGCCCGGCTACTCGCCCCGCTTGAACTTGAGCAGCGCGCGCCGCTCCTTCTTGCCGGGCTTGCCTTCGCCGTAGCTGAAGGCGTGCGCGGCGAGGCGGTGCTGCTCGGCGAGGTGGAGCCGGCGCGCCTTGCCCTCCGGGTCCTCCTCGTACAGCAGCGCGGCCTGCGCGGCCGGGCCGCGGCGCGCGGAGAGCGCGCGCACCGTGAGCAGATGCTCGAACGGACCGAGCCGCAGCCGGAGCTGGTCCCCGGGCCGCACCGTCCTGGCGTGCTTGGCCCGCGCGCCGTTCACCTCGACGCGGCCGCCCGCGATGGCCTCCGCGGCCAGCCCGCGCGTCTTGTAGAAGCGCGCGGCCCACAGCCACTTGTCGAGCCGCACCGGCTCCGGCGGCGCCGCGCTGGCGCCGGAGGGGGCTCGCGGCATCTGCTCCGCGGTCACCGGCGCGCCGCGCTCTTCAGGCCGAGCGCGCCGTTGATCCAGCGGACCAGCGGCAGCATCAGCGCGAAGTCCTGCGCCAGGAGATCGGGGAGCTTCGAGCCCGTCGCCTGGGCGTCGGTGAGCGCGCGCCCCAGCGTGAACGACTTGTACCGCAGCCACCGGGCCGCCTTGTGGTCGGGGGCGTAGCCCCGCGGCACGCGCGTCAGCACCGCGTCGTCGTCCAGCCCGCCGAGCCGGCGCTGCACCGCGGGCGCCAGCACCGTCCGCTCGAACGCGGCCGGCTTCTCCGCCATCGCGTCGCGCAGCTTCGCGAGCGCCTCGCGCGGCGGCATCCAGATCCCGCCCCCCGTGAAGGAGTCGCCGGGGGCGATCTGGAAGTAGAACCCCCCGCCGCCCCCGTGGCTCTCCTGGCCGACCCGGTGGCTCGCGTCGCGGTGGTAGAACCAGCACGCGGCGTGCGTCTTGTACGGCGACTTGTCCTTCGAGAACCGCACGTCCCGGTAGATCCGGAAGACCGAGCGCCTGGGGTCGCCGACCATCTCCGGCGCCAGGCTCGCCAGCCGCACGTCCATCTCCTCGACCAGGGCCCGCAGGGGGCCCAGGATCTCGGTCTCGTAGTCCGCGCGGTGCGCCTCGAACCAGTCGCGGCGGTTGTTCCGGGCCAGTCCCCGGAGGAAGGTGAGGCTCCGGGCGGTGAAGAAGCTGGTCATGCCGCCAGTCTAATCCCGCGCCCCCGCACCGTCTATGGCTGACACTTTCGGCCGCGCGTCCGCGTAGGGCGGGCAGAGGCAGGGACTTACACCGGGGACGCGTATGATCGGTGCCGCGATGCTCGTTGCGGTTCTGCTCCAGGGTCCACAGGTGGCCAGCGCCGCCCGGCGGGACGCGCCGCCGGCCGCCCCCGCGCTTGCCGCCCGCGCCGCGGAGCCGCCGGTGATCGACGGGAAGGACAACGACGCGGTCTGGCAGACGGCGGCGGTCATCACCGACTTCCACGAGTGGTCCCCGACCGAGGGGGCGCCGGCGCGGTTCCGGACCGAGGCGAAGCTCGCCTACGACGCGGCGAACCTCTACATCTTCATCCGCTGCTTCGATCCGCACCCCGACAGCCTCATTCGGCCCCTGGCGCGGCGCGACAACTTCCCCGGCTCCGATCGCGTTCTCGTCATCCTCGACGCGTACAACGACCACCGCAGCGGATACGAATTCGGCGTGACCGCCGCGGGGGCGAAGTACGACGCCCAGGTCTCCGACGGCGGGAACGAGGACGGGGCGTGGGACGGTGTGTGGGACGTGGCGACCCGCGTGGACTCGCTGGGCTGGACCGCGGAGTTCAAGATCCCGCTCTCGCAGGTCCGGTACGGGCCGCAGCGCAAGCACACCTTCAACTTCGCGATCGACCGCGACATCTACCGGTACAGCGAGCGCGTGAGCTGGCCGCAGTTCCGCCAGTCGGGCGCCGACCTGATCTCCCAGTTGACGCCGGTGAGCGGGTTCGACGACCTCGAGGCCCCGCGCCGGCTCGAGGCGGCGCCCTACGCGGTGACGAAGAACGTCTCCCACATCCGGGGCTCGACTTTCGCGCGCGAGCAGGACGTCAGCCTCGGCGCCGACCTCAAGTACCGCGTCGCCACCAACCTCACGCTCGACGCCACGATCAACCCGGACTTCGGGCAGGTCGAGGCCGATCCCGCGGTGCTGAACCTGACGTCGTTCGAGACCTTCTTCCCGGAGCAGCGCCCGTTCTTCGTGGCGGGCCGCGGCGTGTTCAACTTCAACGTCAACTGCAACGACGTGAACTGCAACGGAGAGGGGCTGTTCTACAGCAGGCGCATCGGCCGCGCGCCGGAGCTGGCGGGCACCTACAGCGACACCACGTCCCCCGCCTTCACCACCATCCTCGGCGCGGGGAAGCTCACCGGGCGCCTGGTGGGCGGGCTCCGGATGGGGCTCCTCGAGGCCGTCACGGAGAAGACGACGGGCGTGGGCGGCGCCACGATCGAGCCGGCGACCAATTACTCGGTCCTCCGCCTGCAACAGGACTACCGCGGTGGCGACGGGACCGTGGGCGCCATGCTGACGTCGGTGAACCGGAGCCTCGACGCGTGGAGCACGCCGTACCTGCACCGCGACGCCTACGTCGGCGCGGTGGATTTCCGCCACCGGTTCCTGAACAAGACGTACGAGATCTCGGGCTCGCTCGACTGGAGCCACGTGAACGGGAGCGCGCAGGCCATCGCGGCCACCCAGCAGGACGCCGTGCACAACTTCCAGCGCCCCGACGGAGGGCTCACGCTCGACACGACGCGCACGTTCCTCAACGGCAGCGCGCAGGAGCTGCTGTTCGGCAAGGTCGCGGGCGCGCACCTCAACTTCCAGACGTCGTACCAGCGCCGGTCGGCCGGCTTCGAGATCAACGACCTCGGCTATCTCCAGCGCGCCGACCAGCAGAGCTGGAACACGTGGGTCGGCCTCTTCGACCGCCACGTGCGCTCGCTCTGGCAGTCGTTCCAGTGGAACTGGAACTGGACCCAGCAGTGGACCGCCGAGGGACTGCCGCAGGAGCGCGCCGTCAACACCAACGTGCACGTCATCCTGCGCGACAGCTGGGGCGTGAACTTCGGCAGCACCTGGGGCCAGCTCGGCGCCACCTACTGCGACGCCTGCGCGCGCGGCGGCCCCGCGGTGCGCCAGGACCCGTACCTGAGCAGCTGGGTCTACATCCAGGGAGACGACCGCAAGCACCTGTGGGCGGACCTGAGCGTGAACGTCTTCAACGGCGGCGCGGGGCACAGCGAGCAGCTGCAACTGGGCCCCGAGATCGATTTCAAGGTCGGCACGCGGGCCAACGGGTCGCTGGCGTACAACTGGTCGCGCAACATCGTGGACTACCAGTGGTACGGGAACTACACGACCGCGGGCGTGAACCACTACACCTTCGCGCACCTGTCGCAGCGGACGGCGGGCGTGACCGCGCGCTTCGACTACATCGTCACCCGCGACATCACGCTGCAGGTGTACGCGCAGCCGTTCGTCTCCAAGGGCACCTTCTCGAACGTGCGGGAGCTGTCCGCCACGCCGCGCGCGCCCAGCTACGGCGACCGCTACCAGCCGTACGCGGACACCTCGGTCACGAACCATCCGGGCGGGTTCAACTTCAAGCAGTTCCGCTCGAACGTCGTCTTCCGATGGGAGTACCGGCCCGGCTCGACCCTCTTCCTCGTCTGGACGCAGGGGCGCCAGGGCTCCGTCGGCGAGGAGGGCACCTCGTCCTTCGGCGGCGATTTCCGCGACTTGCTGCGGCTCCGGCCGGACAACACCTTCCTGGTCAAGATCGCCTACTGGCTGAACCGCTGAGCAGTTCGCCCTCGCGCGCCGGGCACCGTAAGTTGCAGGGTCGCTCCACGAGGGAGTTCACTATGCGACGCGTTCCGTGGATGACCGGCTCGTTCCTCCCCCTGCTGGCAGGCGCCGTGCTCGCCCAGCAGCCGACCGCTCCGGCGGCCGGCGACCCGCCGGCGCGCGTGGCCCGCGTCAGCTCCATCCTCGGCACCGTCTCCCTCCAGCCGTCGGGTGACACGGGCTGGACCCTGGCGACGGTGAACTACCCCATGACGGCGGGTGATCGGATCTACACCGACAGTGGTGCGCGCACCGAGCTGCAGATCGGCCTGGTGACCGCGCGCGCTGACGAGGGCACCGACCTCACCGTGACGAACCTCACCGACCAGCTCGTCCAGCTTGGCCTCACGCAGGGGACGTTGGAGGTGAGCATCTACCGCCTCGATCCCGGCGACTCGGTCGAGGTGGATACGCCGCGCGGCGCGCTGGCGCTCCTCGCGCCCGGCGATTACCGCATCGACTCCCCGCCGGGAGACCAGGCGATGGTCGTCGCGGTCGGGCACGGCAGCCTCCAGTGGACGGCGGGCGGTGTCGCGCAGGTCGTGCAGGAGGGGCAGGCGATCCAGGTGACCGGCATCAACCCCATCCAGGTCGCGAGCATTCCGCGCCCGCCCGCGGACGCGTTCGACCAGTGGAGCGCCGAGCGCGACCGCAGCCTGTCCGCTTCGCCCTCCGCGCAGTACGTGAGCCGCGATGTCCCGGGCTACGAGGACCTCGACGCCAACGGCTCCTGGAGCGTCGAAGGGGACTACGGCCCCGTCTGGTATCCGACCGCGGTCCCGGCCGGCTGGGTTCCCTACCGCATCGGCCACTGGGCTTGGATCGAGCCGTGGGGCTGGACCTGGGTCGAGCACGAGAGCTGGGGCTATGCGCCGTTCCACTACGGGCGATGGGCGTACGTGGGCACGCGCTGGGGATGGATCCCCGGTCCGGTCGATGTCCGCCCGTACTACGCCCCGGCGCTGGTCGTCTTTCTCGGCGGCTCGTCGTTCCAGGCGGGCGTCCAGGCCTGGTTCCCGTTGGGACCGGGCGAGCCGTACTACCCCTGGTACCACCATGACGACGAGTATCGCCGTCGCATCAACGTGACCAACATGCGGAACTTCAGGGACGTCGCGCACGTCAACGACGTCACCTACATCAACCGGATCCAATACCGGAACCGGTCGGTGGCGACGACGGCCGTCGCGACCACGGCGTTCCAGAACGGGCAGCCGGTCGGCCGCCGGGCGATCGCCGTGGACCGCAACACGCTGGGGCGGGCGGCCATCCTCCCGCACCCCATCGCGCTCCCCGCGCGGACCGCCGCTTCGGGCGGGGTACCCTCGCCCGGCGTGCCGAGGACGCGGCGGCCCGAATGGGTGAATGCTCCGGCGCCGCGGCCCGCGCCTCCGGCGAGCAGGAATCAGCCGCTGGTGGTGCAGCGGAACGTGCCCGCGGCCGGGCCGACGCCGGTGCTGATCACGCGCCGCACGCCGCCGCCGCAGCAGCCCGCCTTCCACTTGCGGCAACAGGCGATGCAGCCCGATGCAGGAAGACCGCTGGAGCCGCAGCAGATTCAGAACCTGCAATCCGGCAAGGCTGCGGGACCGCGGCGCGACCCGGAGTATCCGGCGCACGCGATGCCGCCGGCCCAGCGCCCGATGCCGCCGGCCCAGCGCCCGATGCCGCCGGCCCAGCGCCCGACGCCGCCGGCCCAGCGCCCGACGCCGGCGGCGCAGCCGGCACCCAGCGCCCGACGCACCCCCGCCGCCCAGCCGGCTCGCGAACCGGCCAAACGCCCGAAACCGTAGCCGTACCGGCCGCGAGGGGAGGGCCCCGGACGAGCGCTCGCTCGCCCGGGGCCTTTCGCGTATCGGCGTATCCCCTGGCGGAACGATCGTTGCGGCGCGTCTTTCCGTGGGCCCGGGAAGAGGGATTGCCCCGGTCGGGGGGAGCGATGGTCCGGATCGGCGACGACAGGCGGCTGACGATCTCTGACGTGGTGCGGGTGGCGCGCGGGGGCGAGGCGGTCGAGCTCGCGCCCGCGGCGCTGGAGCGGATCGCGACGTGCCGCGCGATGCTCGAGCAGAAGCTCGCGGCCCACGAGACGATGTACGGCGTGAACACCGGCATCGGTGAGCTGTCCGAGGTCGCCCTCGACGACGCGCAGGTCCGGCGGTTCCAGCGCTACCTCATTTACAACCACGCCGCGGGCATCGGCGAGCCGGCGCCCGTCGAGCACGTGCGGGCCGCGATGCTCTCGCGCGTGGCGGTGCATGCGCGCGGCTTCTCGGGCTGCCGCCCCGAGATCCCCCTCACCTACGTCGCGCTGCTCAACGCCGGCGTCACCCCGGTCACGTCGGAGAAGGGGAGCGTCGGGGCCTCGGGCGACCTCGCCCCGATGAGCCAGATCGCGCTCTCGCTGCTGGGCGAGGGCGAGTGCTTCTGGCGCGGCGAGCGGATGCCGACCGGCCGGGCGATGGAGCGCGCCGGCATCCCCGTGCCGGGGCTGGCGGCGCGCGACGGCCTCGCCGCCATCAACGGCTCCAACGTGATCACCGGGGCCGGGTGCCTCATCCTCCACGACGTCGAGCGGTGGATCGCGCAGGCGGAGATCGCCGCGGCGCTGAGCCTCGAGGCCCTGCTCGCGAACCTGCGCCCCTACCAGGCCAAGCTGCACGAGCTGCGCGGATTCCGGGGCGCGATGACCTGCGCGGCCAACCTCCGCCTGCTCATGGACGATTCGGACCTCGCCACCGGGAAGATCAGGACCAAGGTGCAGGACGCGTACTCGATGCGATCGACGCCGCAGGTGATCGGCGCGCTGCGGGACACGATGGCCTGGGCCCGCACCCAGCTCGAGATCGAGCTCAACGGCGTGGCCGACAACCCGATCTTCGTCCCCGACGAGAACCTCGTCCTCACCGGCGCCAACTTCCAGGGCACCCCGGTCTCGCTCCCGCTCGACGTCGTGGGCGCGGGCGTCACGATGGTCTGCGTCCTGTCCGAGCGGCGCCTCAACCGCCTCCTCAACCCCGCGCTCTCCGCCGGGCTCCCAGCCTTCCTGACGAAGGGCGCGGGGATGTTCTCCGGCCACATGCTGTCGCAGTACACGGCCGACATGCTCATCGTGGAGCAGCGGATCCTCTCCACGCCGTCGTTCATCCAGTCCATTCCTGCGGCGGCCGACCAGGAGGACTTCGTGAGTATGGGCATGAACGGCGTCCTCAAGACCGCGCAGATCCTCAAGAACGCCTGCGGCGTGCTGGGCATCGAGCTGATCGCGGGCGCCCAGGCGATGGATTTCCGCTCGTTCCGGGCGGGCCGCGGCACCCGCGCCGCCCACCGGGCCGTCCGGGCCGTGGTCGCGCACCTCGACGAGGACCGGCCCCTCTTCCCCGACCACAACGCCATGGCCGCCGCCGTGCAGCGCGGCGACCCGCTCGAGGCCGTGGAGCAGGAGGTCGGCGCCCTCGCGGGCTCCTGGTAGGCTCCGTGTAATGTTGGTGACAGGTAGGTGTCGCTAGAATGTAAGCTCCTCTGTTCCGGCGAACGCCGGGAGGCTGCTATGCGTTTGGCAATGCGGTTGTTCGCTCTCGCTTTCCTGGCGCTGGCGGCCGGTGCGCTGCCCGCCCGCGCCCAGTCCTACCACGTCACCGCGACGTACAAGCTCGGCGGCGACGGCGGCTGGGACTACATGACGCTCGACACGGTTGGCCACCGGCTGTTCATCGCCCGCCAGGACCGGATCATGGTGGTCGACGAGGCCACGGACTCTCTGCTCGGCGAGATCCCCGGCTTCAACCGGGCGCACGGCGTGGCGTTCGCCTATCGGGCGGGCCACGGGTTCGCGACCTCCGGGGGCGACAGCGCGGTCAGGATGTTCGACCTCAAGACCCTCGCGGTCCTCGGCAAGACCGTCGCCGCGAATGACGACGACGGCATCCTGTTCGACCCCGCCACCGGCCACATCGTCACCATGAACGGCGACGCCGGCTCCGCGTCGGTCCTCGACGCCAGGACGGGGAAGCTGCTCGGCAACGTCGACCTCGGCGGGAAGCCGGAGTTCGGCGTCAGCGCCGCCGACGGCAAGCTCTACATCAACCTCGAGGACAAGAGCGAGGTGGTCGAAGTGGACGCGCGAGCGATGCGGGTGTTGCGCCACTGGTCCATCGCCCCGTGCGAGTCGCCGTCCGGCCTGGCGATCGACCGCGCTCACCACCGGCTGTTCAGCGGCTGCCGGAACGGCCTGATGGGCGTTTCCGACGCCGTCCACGGCCGCCTGGTCACCACGGTGCCGATCGGCCGCGGCGTGGATGCCTGCCGCTACGATCCGGCGACCCGGCTCGCCTTCGCCTCCAACGGCGACGGCACGCTCACCGTGATCCACGAAGACGCGCCGGACAAGTACACGGTCGTCTCCAATGCGACCACGAAGCAGGGCGCGCGCACGATGGAGATCGACCTCGCCAACCACCACGTCTTCACCGTGACGGCGGACTTCGGCCCCGCACCGGCGCCCACTCCGGAGCGGCCGCGGCCCCGGCCCACGATCCTCCCGGGGACCTTCGCACTCCTGGTCCTCGAGCCGTAACCCACCCGCCAAGCCCGCCTCCCGCCATCGGCGGCTCGAACACGGGCCGCCGATGGTGCGTATTGCAAGGTAGCCGAAATGTCTGCGTAGTGCGAAATTGGCACTCAGTCTAGTGCGGATTTTGCACTATATGGCGGCTTCAGTTTATTTAAGTGATTGCTGTACAATGAGATAAGTATCGGCATGCCACTTGCGTTACAAGGTCGCAAGCGGTGGGTATCCACCAGGAAGAACCTCAGGCGAAGGAATGCGGGCAATGAACAAGAAGATCATCATCGGGGCTGGTCTCCTCGTCGTCGTGGCGGTGGTCACGGTCGGCTTCCTGTCGAGGGGTCATTCGACCTACTCGGCCACCTACCGGTTCGTGACGGTGGACCGGGGCGACATCTCGGCCGCCGTGAACTCGACCGGCACGCTGGGCGCCGACACGACGGTCGCCGTGGGAGCGCAGGTCTCGGGTCTGATCACCCAGCTGTTCGCCGACTACAACAGTCACGTGAAGAAGGGTCAGCTGATGGCGCGGCTCGACCCGCGACCCGCGGAGCTGGAGGTGCGCACGGCGCAGGCCGCGGTGGCGCAGGACGTAGCCGACTCCATGCTGAAGTCGTTCACGCTCACGCAGGCGACGCCGCTCCACGCCAACGGGATGATGACGGACAACGACTTCGTCGCGGCGCAGGCCGCGTTCGAGCAGTCGAAGGCCAACCTGCAGTCGGCGCGGGTCCAGCTGGCGCGGGCGCAGCAGGACCTGGCGTACACGTACATCTACGCGCCGATTGACGGCGTGGTGCAGGAGCGCGACGTGCAGGTGGGCCAGACGGTGGCCTCGAGCTTCGCGGCCCCGCAGCTGTTCGTGATCGCCTCGGACCTCAGGAAGATGCAGATCCTCGTGCAGGTGGACGAGGCGGACATCGGCCAGATAAAGGCGGGCCAGGACGTGCAGTTCACCGTGGAGGCCTTCCCGAACCGGGTCTACCACGGCACGGTGGCGACGGTGCGGCTCCAGTACGCGACGGTGCAGAACGTGGTGGACTACACGGTGGTCGTGGCGGTGAGCAACCCGGATGCGACCTTGCTGCCGGGGATGACGGCGACGGTGAACTTCCAGACGGCGAAGGCCGCGAACGTGCTCCGGGTCCAGAACGCGGCGCTGCGCTTCCGGCCGTCGGCGGCGATGCTCGCGGCGGCCGACATCCCGCAGCGGCGTGGCGGCGCGGGTGCGGGCGGGGCGGACACGGGGAGCGCGCGGCGCCAGTTCACGGCCGCCGACTCGGCCCGCTTCCGCCAGATGATGGCGCAGCGCGGCGCGCAGGGTGGTGGTCAGGGCGGGGTCGGCGGCGGGGCGGGCGGGGCGGGCGCGGCGGGCGGGGCCGGCGGGGCCGGTCAGGGTGGCGGCGCCTTCGGCGGCGGCCAGCGGCCTGGCGGCGCCGGCAGTCAGGGCGCCGGAATGACGATGCCGGGCGGGATGGGCTTCGGCGGCGCGACCAACGTCGTGGTCCTCTGGACGGTGGACTCCCTGGGCAAGCCGGCGCCGGTGCGGGTGCACACGGGGCTCAGCGACGGGCAGTTGACGGAGATCACCGGTTCCGCTCTGAAGGAAGGGATGAAGATCATCGCGGCCGTCACCAACGAGAAGGCTGGCGGCGCGAGCAACCCGTTCCAGGCCCAGCAGCAGCAGGGCGGCCCGGGTCGGCGGGTGCTGTAGCCATGACCACGCTTGAGCCGGTCATCCGGATCGAGAACGTCAAGAAGACGTACATCACCGGCAGGACCGAGGTGCACGCGCTCCGCGGCGTGAGCGTCAGGATCGAGCCCGGGGAGATGGTCGCCATCATGGGCGCCTCGGGCTCGGGGAAGTCCACGCTGATGAACATCCTCGGCTGCCTCGATCAGCCGACCAGCGGTGGCTACTGGCTCGATGGCGTCCGCGTGGACGGGATGAGCAGGAATCAGCTGGCGGACATCCGGAACTCGAAGATCGGGTTCGTCTTCCAGGGCTTCAACCTCCTCGCGCGCACCTCGGCGCTGGAGAACGTCGAGCTGCCGCTGATGTACGACCGCAGCGGCCACAAGCTGGACACCAAGCAGCTGGCGCGCGAGGCGCTGGAGCGCGTCGGCCTCGGCGACCGCACCCATCACGAGCCGAGCGAGCTGTCGGGCGGCCAGCAGCAGCGCGTGGCGATCGCGCGTGCGCTGGTCACGAAGCCGGCCTTGGTCCTCGCGGACGAGCCGACGGGCAACCTGGACTCCCGCACCTCGGTGGAGGTGCTGTCGGTGTTCCAGGCGCTCAACGAGCAGGGCATCACCATCATCCTCGTGACGCACGAGCACGACATCTCCCGGTACTGCAAGCGGGTGGTGGAGCTGCGGGACGGCCACGTGGTCCGCGACACGGCGATCGAGGATCGCCACCGCGCGGAGTCCGACCTGGCCCAGCTCGTCGCGGCAGGGGTGGAGGACGAGTGACATGAAAGCGACGCGGCTGGTGGACATCGCCACCAAGAGCATTCTGAAGAACAAGATGCGGACGCTGCTCACGATGCTCGGCATCATCATCGGCGTGGGCGCGGTGATCGTGATGGTGGCGGTGGGGCAGGGCGCCAAGTCGGAGATCCAGCGGCGCATCGACAACCTCGGCACCAACATGATCGTGATCACGCAGGCGGCGACGCGGCAGGGCGGCGTGAACATGGGAGCGGGGACGTCGGGCCGCCTGACGCTCGACGACTACACGGCGCTGCAGCGGGAGGGGTTGCTCCTCTCGCACGTCTCGCCGGTCCTGGTGGCCCCGAGCCAGGTCATCGGGGGCGCCAACAACTGGCGCACGATGGTGGACGGGGTGACGCTCGACTACCAGGCCATCCGCGACTGGACCGTCTCGTCGGGCCGGTTCTTCGACCAGAGTGATCTGCAGGCCAACCGCAAGGTGGCGGTGATCGGCAAGACGGTGGCGGACGCCCTCTTCCCCGGGCAGGACCCGGTGGGGGCGCAGATCCGCGTCCGCAACGAGCCGTTCCAGGTCATCGGCGTGCTGGCACCGAAGGGGCAGACGGCGGAGGGCACGGATCAGGACGACCTGATCATCGCGCCCTACACCACGGTGCACACGCGCCTGTCGGGCGGGTTCAGCTTCCTCCCCCAGATCCTGGCCAGCACGGCCACCAAGGAGGATCTCCCCGCCGCGGAGCAGGAGATCGCGCAGATCCTGCGCGGCTCGCACAAGCTGCCGAGCTACGCCGACAACGACTTCACCGTCCGCAACCAGGACGACCTGGCGGAGGCGGCGCAGGGCACGACCAACGTCATGACGCTGCTCCTCGCCGCGATCGCCAGCATCTCGCTGCTGGTGGGCGGGATCGGGATCATGAACATCATGCTCGTCTCGGTCACCGAGCGGACGCGGGAGATCGGGATCCGCATGGCGATCGGGGCGCGCGGGGGCGACGTGCTCACGCAGTTCCTGGTCGAGGCCATCGTGATGAGCCTCATCGGCGGCGCGATCGGCGTCGGCGTGGGCTTCGGCGGCGCGGCGATCCTCTCCAAGGCCACCGGCTGGCAGACGGCGATCGCGCCGCAGATGGTGCTGGTCGCCCTCGGCTTCTCGGCGGCGGTCGGGATCTTCTTCGGGTTCTACCCGGCACGGAAGGCGTCGGCGCTGGATCCCATTCAGGCGCTCCGGTACGAGTAGATGAGACGCGCGCTCGGTCCCTGGGTCCGGTGGGGCTGGCTGGCCACGACGATCGCGATGGGCTTGGGTCTGATGGTGACGGCGTGGGTCGGGCGCGAGCATGCGGTCGCCGCGGCGACGACCCTGAACCGCGGCCAGAGCCTCATCCTGCTCGAATCCATCCGCCAGCAGGCGCGCGGGATGTCGGAGCCGCTCCAGGGCGCGGAGCTCGACACGCTCCTCAGGCAGCACAACGCCGCGGGGCTTCGCTACCTCGCCTTCTTCGACTCGTCCGGCACGGTCCTCGCGCAGTCGGGCACGCCCGCCCAGGCGATCGCCCACCTGGCCCGGCGGCCGCCCGGCCCGCCGGTCATGGAGCAGATCGGCTCCCGGATCCGGCTGTGGGGGTACGCGGGTCTCGCGGCGCCGCCGCCCGAACAGGGCCGCCGCCCGCCGCAGGCGCTCGCCCCCGGCCCGCGTCCCGGGCGTCTCGCCTTCGTGATGGAGTTCGAGCCCCTGGTGGCCGAGCGCCTCGCGGCCGAAGCGACGAACACGTTCCTGGTCTCCATCCTCGTCGCCGCGGCCCTGATCGCCGCCGCCGTCGGCTTCTGGCGGCTGACCGTGCGCCAGGAGCACACCGAGCACCGGCTGGAGCAGCAGCGCCGGCTGGGGGCGCTGGGCGAGATGTCGGCGGTCCTGGCCCACGAGCTGCGCAATCCGCTCGCGTCGCTGAAGGGGCACGCCCAGCTTCTGGCCGAGCGGCTCGAGGCGGGGAGCCCGGCGCGGACCAAGGCGGAGCTGGTGGTGTCGGAGGCGCGGCGCCTCGAGGCGCTCACGACCGACCTGCTGGATTTCGCGCGCTCGGGCCCGATCGACCGGCAGATCACGGATCCGCTGGCGCTCCTGACCGCGTGCGCCGAGGAGGTGGCGCGGGGCGGCTTCGCGGTGCGGGCGGAGGGCTCGCCCTCGGCCTGGTCGCTGGACGAGGGGCGGATGCGTCAGGCGCTCACCAACGTGCTCTTGAACGCGCGCCAGGCCTCGCCGGAGGGGACGCGGCCGGAAGCGGTGGTGGGCCGCGACAACGGGACGCTGGTCTTCACGGTGCGCGACTACGGCACCGGGCTCGCCCCGGGCGACGAGCAGAAGATCTTCAACCCCTTCTTCACCACGCGCACGTCCGGGACCGGGCTCGGCCTCGCGGTCGCGCTGCGGGTGGCGGAGATGCACGGCGGCACCATCACGGCCGGCAACCATCCGGACGGCGGCGCGGTGTTCCGCATCCAGATCCCGGCGAGCGCGAGCTGATGGCCCGCATCCTGGTCGCGGACGACGAGCAGGGGCTCCGCACCTTCGTGGCGGAGGCGCTCGAGACCGACGGGCACGTCGTCGCGCAGGCGGCCGACGGCGTCGTGGCGGCCCAGAGCCTCGCGCGCGAGAGCTTCGACCTCCTGATCACCGATCTCAAGATGCCGCGGATGGACGGGATGGCGCTGCTCCGGCAGGCGCGCCTCGAGCAGCCGGAGATGGAAGTCATCGTGGTCACGGCGCACGGGTCGGTGGACACCGCGGTCGAGGCGATGAAGCTGGGCGCGTTCGACTATCTCGAGAAGCCGATCGCCGGCCCCGGCCAGCTGCGCCTCCTGGCGTCGCGGGCGCTGGAGCGGCGCGCGCTGCTGACGGCGCGGGACCGCGCGGTGCGCGAGGCCCCGGCGCTGCCGCCGCTCACCTACGGCGATCCGGCGATGGCCCCGGTGGTCGAGGCGCTGCGCAAGGTGGCCCGCACCGACGCGTCGGTGCTCCTGCTGGGGGAGAGCGGGACCGGCAAGGAAGTGGCCGCGCGCACCCTGCACGCCTGGAGCGCGCGCGCCCCCTGGCCGTTCGTCGCGGTGAACTGCGCCTCGATCCCCGAGACGCTGCTGGAGTCGGAGCTTTTCGGGCACGAGAAGGGGGCCTTCACCGGCGCGAGCAGCGCGCGGCGCGGGCGCATCGAGCTGGCCGAAGGGGGCACCTTCTTCCTGGACGAGATCGGCGAGATGACGCCGGCGCTCCAGGCGAAGCTGCTCCGGGTCCTGGAGGACCGCCGCTACGAGCGGGTGGGCGGCACGCGCACGCTCGAGGCCGACGTGCGGTGGGTCGCCGCGACCAATCGCGACGTCGAGACGCTCCGCGCCACCGGCGCCCTGCGCGAGGACCTCTACCACCGTCTCGCCGGCTTCCCGATCCGCCTGCCGCCGCTCCGCGAGCGGCGCCGCGACATCGAGCCCCTGGCGGAGACGCTCCTCGCGCAGGTCGGCGCGTCGCTCGGACGCACGCGGCTGACGTTCGGCGCGGACGCCAGGCAGAAGATCCTCGAGGCCCGCTGGCCCGGGAACGTCCGCGAGCTGGTCAACGCCTTGGAGCGCGCGGCGATCATGGCCGAGGGCGACGAGATCCGTGCCGAACACCTGGAGCTGTCCGACGGCGGCGCGATGCACCCGGCGCGCACCGCGTCGGCCACGCTCGACGACATCGAGCGCGAGGCGATCGAGGAGGCGCTGGCCGCCGCCGGCGGCAACCGCCGCGCCGCGGCCGACCGCCTCGGCATCGGGCTCCGGACCCTCTACGACAAGCTGAAGCGCTACAAGGGCGGGACCGAAGCGGACTAGGTTCCGGCACTTACCCCGCAGGACCGTTTTTTGCGTATGCTTCCCGCGACTTGCCCCGGGGCTGCTCTTGACCCTCCCGCGGGCCGGGACGACAGTTCGCAACCGCTCCAGCCGATCCGGATCCGGATGACCGCAGACGGGAAGACCACAGCCGCAGTCGTGCGCGAGGGAGGAGCCGTCATGATCATAGGTGTTCCCAAGGAGAGTTTTCCCGGAGAGCGGCGAGTGGCCATGGTGCCCTCCGTTGTTCCGTCCCTCACGAAAGCGGGGTTCGAAGTCGCCGTCGAAGCGGGTGCGGGCGTCAGCGCCGGCTATCTGGACAAGGCCTACACGGACAAGGGTGCGAGGATCGTGGGGACCCGCGCGGAGGTCTTCCAGACCGCCGACGTCGTCGTGCAGGTCCTCTGCTACGGGTCGAACGACCGGACCGGCCAGGACGATGTTCCGCTCTACCGGCAGGGGCAGTTTCTGGTCGGCTTCCTGCGTCCGCTGGGCGCGGTGGAGCCCTTGAAGGAGATCGCCGCGAAAGGGGTCGTGTCCTTCAGCGTCGAGCTGATGCCGAGGATCACGCGCGCGCAGAGCATGGACGCGCTCTCGGCCATGGCGACCGTCGCCGGCTACAAGGCGGTGCTGCTCGCGGCGGACACGCTGCCCCGGCTCTGCCCCATGCTGACCACCGCGGCGGGAACGGTCACGCCGGCCCGCATGCTCATCATCGGGGCCGGCGTTGCCGGCCTCCAGGCCATCGCCACGGCGCGGAGGCTGGGTGCCGTCGCCTCGGCGTACGACGTGCGTCCCGCCGTGAAGGAGCAGGTGCAGAGTCTCGGCGGCCGGTTCGTCGAGCTGCCGCTCGAAGCCAAGGATGCCCAGGACGCGCGCGGCTATGCCACGGCGCAGGACGAGACGTTCTACCAGCGCCAGCGGGAGCTGCTGGGGCGCGTGGTGGCGGAGAGCGACGTGGTGATCACCACCGCCGTGGTGCCCGGGAAGAAGGCCCCGGTCCTGGTGACGGAGGAGATGGTGAAGGGCATGGCGCCGGGATCGGTGATCGTCGATCTGGCCGCCGAGCGCGGCGGCAACTGCGAGCTGACCGAAGCCGGCAAAATCGTCGTCAAGCACAACGTCAGCATCGTGGGCGCCATCAACCTGGCCAGCGCCGTGCCGTATCACGCCAGCCAGATGTACGCGAAGAACGTCGCCACGTTCGTCCTGCACCTGTTCAAGGGCGGGAAGCCGGAGCTGAACCTGGAAGACGAGATCACGCGGGAGACGCTCATCACCCGGGGCGGCGAGATCGTGCACGGCCGCGTGCGGGAGTTCTTCGCTCTGCCGCCGAAGTAAAGGAGGATACCGTGCCGGAAGGCTTCATCTCGAACCTGTACGTCTTCGTGCTGGCGGGCTTCCTCGGCTTCGAGGTCATTCGCCGGGTCTCGCCGCTCCTGCACACCCCGCTGATGTCCCTGACCAACGCCCTGGACGCGATCGTGGTGGTGGCCGCCATCATCATCGCCGCGCGGCGCGGGACGGTGCTGTCCGAGGTCCTGGGAGCGATCGCCGCGTTCGCCGCGTTCAGCAACATGGTCGGCGGCTTCCTGATCACGGACCGCATGCTGCGGATGTTCAAGCTGAGCGGGCGCAAGAAGTCATGAACATCACCGCGTTGGACCCCATGACGGTGCAGCTGCTCACCGACATCGCGTACATCATCGCGATCGCCTTCTTCATCCTGTCGCTGAAGTGGCTGAGCACGCCGGCGACGGCGCGCCGCGGCGTGCTGGTCGGCGAGATCGGCGCCGCGCTGGCGGTGGTGACGACGTTCTTCAACCCCGAGCTCGTCCACTTCCAGTGGGTCCTGATCGCGCTGTTCGCCGGCGCGATCGTCGGCATCCCGCTCGGCCTGGTGCAGATGACGGCCGTGCCGCAGCGGACCGCCCTGAGCCACGCCTTCGGCGCCCTGGCGGCCGCCCTGATCGGCATCAGCGAGTACTACCTGCATCTCCACGAGCTCTCCAGGTTCCAGGTCGTCGAGATCTCGATGGAGGTGATCATCGGCTCGCTCAGCTTCACGGGCAGCCTGATCGCGGCGGGCAAGCTCCAGGAGTGGCTCCCGCAGCGCCCCATCGTCTACAAGGGCCAGAACTACGTCAGCTTCTCGGTACTGGGAGCGGCGGTGCTGGCGGCGCTGATCCTGCTCTACAACCCCACCATCCCCTTCGTCTTCCCCGCGATGGTGGTCATCTCGCTCCTGTTCGGCGTGATGCTCGTGACGCCCATCGGCGGCGCCGACATGCCGACCGTCATCGCGCTGCTCAACTCCTACGTCGGACTCACCGCCGCCCTGCTCGGCTTCGTCCTGAACAGCAAGGTGCTGGTGGTGGCCGGCGCGCTGGACGGCTCGTCCGGCTTCATCCTCGCGGTCGTGATGTGCAAGGCGATGAACCGCTCGTTCACCAACGTCCTGTTCGGAGCCTTCGGCCAGCTCCAGGTTTCGGCCAAGGCCGTGCAGGAAGAGCGGACGGTGCACACGGCCACGCCCGAGGAGGCCGCGGCCATTCTCTCCTCGGCGAACACCGTGCTGGTCGTTCCCGGCTACGGCATGGCCGTCGCCCAGGCCCAGCACAAGGTGCGGGAGTTGCTCGACGTGCTCATCAAGAAGGGCGTGGACGTGAAGTTCGGCATCCATCCCGTCGCGGGGCGCATGCCGGGCCACATGAACGTGCTCCTCGCCGAGGCCGACGTGCCGTACGACCGCCTGATCGACATGGAGGCGGCCAACAGCGAGATGCCCCAGACCGACGTGGCGCTGGTCATCGGCGCCAACGACGTGACCAACCCGGCCGCCAAGACCGATCAGGGCAGCCCGATCTACGGCATGCCCATCATCGAGGTCGACAACGCCCGGACGGTGATGGTGATCAAGCGGAGCCTCAATCCGGGGTTCGCAGGGATCGACAACCCGCTCTACTACATCGACAAGACCCTGATGCTGTTCGGCGATGCGAAGGCGTTCGTCAGCAGCATCGTCAAGGAGCTGGCCGGAGGCGGCGAATAGGCGACGGCAGAACGGTTGCGAGACGGAGAGTTGCGAGCGGTTACGAGAAGGGAGTCCGCAGAATCAGAACAGGCCCCGGGCAGCGATATCGCGCCGCGGGGCCTGTTCTCGTCCTGACCACCGCTCCCTCAAGACCGCTCGCAACTCGGCGTCTCGCAACTCTACTGCCCTCTCGTATCTCCCTTCTGTCCACTGAGGTAATCGACGGCCAGGTTCGCCATCGCCCGCATCCCGATCGGCAGCGCGCCTTCGTCCGCATAGAACAGGGGCGAATGGTTCCGCGGCGCGGTGGCCGGGTCGCGATCCGCCGGCGTCACGCCGATGAAGTAGAACATGCCCGGCACCTTCTGCTGGTAGAGCGCGAAGTCCTCGGACGGCGTCCACTGCGGCGCGGTGACGAGATTGCCGGGGCCGGCGACACGCGCCAGCGTCGGCGCCATCCGCTCCGTCAGGGCCGGGTCGTTGTACACGCCCGGCGCGCCCCGCTCGACCTCCACCGTCGCCGTCCCGCCGGCGCTCTGCGCGATCCCCTCGGCCGTGCGCCGGATCCGCATCGCCATCTCGGCGCGCACCCCGTCGTCGAAGGTGCGCACCGTCCCCAGCAGGACCACGCTGTCCGGAATGATGTTGTAGCGGTTGCCGCCCTGGATCATCCCCACGGTGAGGATGGCTGGGCCCGGCGTCATGTCCACCTGCCGGCTCGGAATCGTCTGGAGCGCCAGCACGATCTGGGATGCGATCACGATCGGATCCACGCCGCCCCACGGAATGGCGCCGTGCGTCTGGCGGCCGTGCACCACGATGCGGAGCACGTCGGAGGCCGACATGACGGCGCCGGCGCGGTAGAGGATCGTGCCGACGCGCGCCGGAATGACGTGCAGCCCGAACACCGCCTGGGGCGCCGGATCCTGCAGCGCGCCCGCGTCGATCATCGCCTGGGCGCCGGACGGCTCGCCCGGAATCCCCTCCTCGTTCGGCTGGAACAGGAAGACGACGGTGCCGTGCAGCCGGTCCTTGAGGCCGGCCAGCACGTTCGCCACCCCCAGCAGCATCGCCGTGTACATGTCATGGCCGCAGGCGTGCATCACGCCCACCTCCTGCCCGCCGTACTGCGTCCGCACCGTGGACTTGAAGGGCAGATCCACCTGCTCGGTGACGGGAAGCGCGTCCATGTCGGCCCTGAGCGCGACCACCGGCCCCGGGAGAGCGCCCCGCAGGACGCCCACGACGCCGGTGCGGCCGACGCCGGTCCGCACCTCGAGGCCGAGCCGCGTCAGCTCCGCGGCGACGAGGGCCGACGTCCGCGTCTCCTGGAAGCCGAGTTCGGGGTGCTGGTGGATGTCGCGCCGCCATTCCACCACCCGCGGCAGGACGGCCGCGACTCTGGCATCGATCTCTGACGCCAGCGACTGCCCAAATAGTGGAGACACCAGGACTGCGGTGAGGATCGGAAACGCGAGGAGCGAAGGGGCTCTCAAGGGACTCCTCCCAGTCGGGAGTGACGAGAATGCGGAGCAGTTGCGAGACGCACAGTTGCGAGCGGTCGTGAGTCTACGGGTTGTCGGCAGGAGTGCAAGCCTCACGGCAGCCCCGTGGCCCGCAGGAGGCAGGTTCTCCGTTCCGTACACTCACGTCTCGTAACCGCTCGGAACTCGCCGTCTCGCAACTACCCGACACCTGCCTCCTCGCAACCGCCTACTGTCTGAGACCCAGCTCGTGCGCCAGGAACGTCATCATCATGGTGGTGTTGCCCATCGCCTGCGCGAACGAGGCCGCCGCGTGACCCTGGTCGAGCCGCGTCCGCAGCAGCACCGGCCGCCCGGAGCCCGTCGCGCTCTGCAGCGCCGCCGCGAACTCCCGCGACTGCCACGGCGCGACCAGCGGATCGTTGGCGCCCGTCTCCAGGAGCACCGCCGGGTACCGCTCCCCCGCTTTCACGTGGTACAGCGCCGAGTACGCGTACTGCGCGGCGAAGTCCGCCGAGTCGTCGGCCGTGCCATACTCGGGGATGTTGTACTGCCCGTTGGGGATCTCCTTGTGCCGGGTCATGTCGTAGATCCCGACGAACGCGGCCACCGCCCGGAACGCCTCGGGGTGCTCGGTCAGGACCGTCCCCATCAGCAGCCCGCCGTTGCTCCGGCCCATGATCCCGAGCCGCCGGGGTGCGGCCCACTTCTCCTTGACCAGCGCCTCAGCCGCCGCGAAGAAGTCGTCGAACACGTTCTGTTTCTGCCGCAGCATCCCCTGGCGGTGCCACGTCTCACCGAACTCGTCGCCGCCGCGGATGTTGGCGTACGCCAGCACTCCGCCATGCTCCAGCCACGCGAGCCAGGGGCCGAGGAACGTCGGCGTCACCGGGAGATCGAATCCGCCGTAGCTCGTGAGCACCGCCGGCGCGCTCCCGTCCCTCGGGGCCGCGTGGAGCGAGAGGATGGTGACCGGGATCGGGGTCCCGTCCTTCGAGAGAGCGTCCACCCGGGAGACGGCGACCTTCGAGTAGTCGCCCGCCGGCTGCACCTCGAACACGGTGGCGGCCGCGCCGGTCCGCGCGTCGTAGCGCGCCCAGCGCTCGGGGATGGTCCACCCCGAGTATGCGATCAGGGCCTCCGGCGATGCCGCGGACGAAGCGATCGTGCCGATCGCGATGCCGGCGGGGAGGCTCACCGCCCGCACCAGCTTCCCGTCCGCGCCGTACTGCGCGAGTCCCTGATCCATTCCCCAGATCCACTGGACCAGGAAGCCCCCCGCGATCGGAGCGACCCCGTGCATCGCCTGGTCGCCTTGTGGCAGAACGGGTGTGGTGTCGCCCGCGGGGCCGATCGCCAGCAGGCGTCCCCGGGGCGTCCCGCCGGCCGTGGCGATGGCGAAGAGCCGGCCGCCCACGAACTCCGCGCCCCGGATGCCCAGGGTCGTGTCGGCGGCCCGCCGCCACCCGCGCGGCGTCCGCAGGTAGATCTCCGACGGCCCGGCGTCGCCGACGTTCGCGACCACCGCGGCCTCGCGCCCGTCCTCGCTGGCCAGGAGACGGTATTCGGCGATCCGCGAGTAGCTGATCCCGAAGGCCGGGGGATCGGCTTCCGGATTCGTGCCCAGGGTGTGGTGGTAGAGCGCGAGGTTGAAGAACTCGCCCGCGACGGGGAAGCGCGTGTAGGTGAAGCCGCGCTCGTCGGGGTCCCAGAGCACGTCCGACGACGAGACACCTCCGCCGGCGTACGCGATCGTGTCGGCGGGAGCGGTTCGTCCTCCCGAGAGCGCCACCATGTGGAAAGTGACGACCGGCTTCCCGTCCACGTTCGTGCCGTACACCACGTAGCGCCCGCGCGGCGAAGGCCAGTATCCGGTGATGGCCGTGCCGGCGCTCAGGCGGTTCGGGTCCACCAGCACGCGCGCGCTCCCGCTCGGCCACCCCTGCGCGACCAGCACCGCCTGCGGCTCCGGGGGCGTCTCGCGCAGGTAGAAGAGCGTGCCCGCCACGAGCCTGGGCGACGTCCGCGCCGGCGAT
>Ga0187853_10001046_pt1 | contig 26388 bp, 49 predicted proteins | sample June2016WEW_6_10_2_FD_132417 | JGI IMG/M metagenome (GOLD analysis project Ga0187853, IMG submission 132417) | Peatland microbial communities from SPRUCE experiment site at the Marcell Experimental Forest, Minnesota, USA - June2016WEW_6_100 | ecosystem: Environmental > Terrestrial > Soil >... | reverse complement strand
TTATTCATCGTCAACCTTTCTTCTTGCCAGTCTGATCCGCCCTGGCAGGCTATCATCGGAGCGCATAGCGTGCGCCCGGTTCTCAAAATTGAACATCTCCCTGATCTCATTCGGTGTTTGGTTTTTTCCGCATCGTTCACAGCAGGATAGCAACACAATTTTCTCCTCTTTATCTTTTGCCCATATGAAGTTGAATTTATGCCCGAACAGCGAACACCAAAATTTATTCATCGTCAACCTTTCTTCTTGCCAGTCTGATCGGCCCTGGCAGGCTATCATCGGAGCGCATAGCGTGCGCCCGGTTCTCAAAATTGAACATCTCCCTGATCTCATTCGGTGTCAAGAAACCGCTCCTGATCACTCTTTCCACCGGTGATATTCCCCATTCCAACTTCATCTTTTCCGGCGCCGGTGCCCCGCAGCAGCTGCACCCGCCAAAGATCTCAGTCGCTATAAATAGCTGCCGGCAATAATCGCACCGCAACTCATCCACTCGTACCTCCCGGCTTGATGATTTTCGTCTTCGGCCCGAACAGCTCCTTCTCCAGCTTCTCTTCCTCCTCGGGCGGGTTGGCCTTTACCCTGGTCCGGCTGCTAGGCGTGATCCCAAACTCCGCCGCCAGGCCGTTCAGCAGCCCCAGGCTCCGGTTCGAGATCGCCAGCCACGGGTTCTGCACGTAATTGCCCTTGTTGGTCTTCAACACATCTCCGTCCTTGGCCAGCGCCTTCTCTGCGCGCAACCAGCGCTGGTAAGTTACACAATAGCGCGCCAGCGCATCCTGGTCCACTTCGGTAAGCACGCCCATCCGGTGCAGCTGGCCGGCCAGCTTCTGCCATTTCTTCCTGGCCTCGCCGGTCAGGTGATTAGGTGGTGGTGGTACACGGCTGGGCCGGGGTGGCTGCGGCTCAGCCTTGTTGAGCGCGCGGTGGCCCGGGTTCCCGTTCAGCTCCTTCACCGCCGTCGGTAGTGGCTTCCTCCCGCGCGACACTACACACCCCCCTGCATAATTACGCGGAAAACACCCCCCCTGCCCGAATTACGCGGTTTATACCCCCGCCTGTTGTATATCGCGGTTTTTACCCCCCCGGCTCGAATTTCGCGGGTGAATGCATTGCACCAGGCGACCGGTACACTGTGAAACGGTCGAAGGAAAACGACCCCCATACCCCTAACGGTCGTCATTGGACCAGATCCGGCGGTGTCTCCGGCCCCACCGGCCGTCTTCACGTGCCGTCTTCCTGCTGTGACAGGCATGACACAGGGACTGCAGATTATTTTCATCGTCGGTACCACCTTCTTTTCTCGGGATGACATGGTCAACATCCGTTGCCATGACCTGACTGGCGCCATGGACCTGGTATGGATCGACACAATACAGATGCTTCTCGAGGTGATCATCCCGGATCTTCTTCCATGCAGGACCGTATCCGCGTTGAGTTGGCGTCGGTCGTTCGGCGTCGAGTTGCCGTTGCCGTTGCGCCTTGTGTTCATCGCACAGTCCGCCACCATGACTGAGACGCGGGCAACCAGGTATCCTGCACGTGGATGGCGGTCGGTTCGGCATCAATACTCATCCTGGATAATGAAGCCAAACTTCTTGATCCTGGCTTCGGCCTTTTCGTTCCAGGCGACTTGAACTCTCGCCGCTTTCAGTGCGTCAATTTGTCCTTTGGCAAAGATCATTCCTTCTGGATCTTCGCTATAATCCCAAATGCGACCCAGTTTAGCTTTCCCTGATTCGTCATCGATGACGATCTCAAGAGCTAAACCAAGTGGGTGCAGGAATTGACGGTTCAGTTCCTGGAGATAACCGAATTCCTGAAACTCTTTTATGTCCATGTATTTTATTGACATACTAACCTCCGGTAATAGGTGGCATACGTGTTACCGAACGCCTGAGTTCCTGGACTCCCTTGATCAACCGGTCCAACTTCTGCTGGTTGACATCGAAGTACACCGGCCGTCCGCACGCCTTGCAGGTGCCCTGGTAATGCATCGCCAGCGATCCGCCGCCTGTGTCCAGCAGACAAAGGCCATCGTGCAACTGGTAGAGTTCGCCGATCGGATTGCCACACTCACAAGTGATCTGTTTCGGTTGCTTCGGTTCGTCGCTCATGTCTTCGCCTTTCTCAGCGTTACGAAACCATCCGCAATGCTGAACTCTGCCCGCCGGGCGCAGTGTTTCTCCAAGTAGCGCTTCGACGTTTCAGTGCTGACATTCAGCTCGAAGGCGGCCTCCCGCACGGCGTCGCGGTACGCCAGCGGACCATCTTCCTGCAGGATCTGGCTGATCAGCCGCACAAATGCCTTCTCGGCGTCACAGTTGAACGACAAAATGTCGGATTGTTTCAGTCCCTGGCTCGGCATCTCGATCGGTTTGTGACGCGGGGTGGGTGTCTTGGCCGGTTGAGTTCGCTTGCGTTTGGATTCGCTCTTGAGTATTACGTGTTCTTCTTCCTGGTCTTTGACCACATCGTTCCTTCCCGTTGCTGGATTTTTAGCATAATTTCTCAATGCTGCTGCATGCGGTTTTCTGATACTTTCAGGTAGATCACTTTTCGGATATTTTCTACTCATTGCATCCTCACACACACACACACACACACACTCACACACACTCTCTCTCTTTTTAATTGAAGGATCTAAGAATTACTCTCAAAACGGTGTGAAAGGTTGTGCATTCCGCACGCGCTTTCCGCCGCGCGCATACACCCGATATTCGTCCGGTTTTGGTTGTGCGGCCGCCTCCAACCATTGGAGATTTGCCACCGCTTCGTTCAGTCAGGTAGGCACAACGCGTTTCGGCTTTGGCAGTGGTTGCTCGCATTTCGAACAAACAGGCGGGATGTGCAACGCGCGCCTCTTCCCCATTCCGACCGGAAAAACACCAGCCAGGATGCGCTCGATATCCGCATGCGTGATCGGTGATCCATAGATTTTCGCTATCTGCCGCAAACTCATTCCTGCGTTCTTTTTGGCCTGCACGTCTCGTTCTACGGACGTCTCGGTGTACACGGTTTGTACAGGCCTGCCAGCTTTATTTAGGGGCATTGTTTTATTCATGGATTATGGCTTTCTGGCGTCGATTTTTGGCCTTTTCCGCTATCTGGCCAAAGCGGCTGTTGTTCGCCTGGCACAATCTTCCCAAAAGCCTGCAATTGCGCGAAGTGATTCAGCCAGCCGTCCACCTGTTTCTCCGCAGCCCGGGCCATGATCATATCGTTCTGCGAGCGCGTGTTCAGAAACTTCCATTGCGCGTTCCGCATGCTCCTGACCAGCTTGATGAACCCTTCCACATCTTCCGGACTATGTTCCATGCCTTACCTTTTGAATCTCTTTCTTTGCTGCCGCCACTTTCCCGTGCAATCCGGGCAGCACGCCACGGATTGCACGGGCTCGACTGCTTCCGACATCGGAAACACGCGCCCGCAGTAGCTCACCAGCGTCTCCCGGTCAAACCGTAGCACCCGGTGCGCCTAGTTGCTGTGCGGATGGTCCTTCAGCCACTTGCCCAGCAGGCTGCGCGGATCAGTGACGGTGGCCATTGCCCTTATCCAGCAGTGCATTGCCCATCGCTTTCGTATCGTGTGAAATTCCGGCTTCGCCTTCGCCGCACCAATCCGTCGGCCGCACAGTCGGCCAGATGGTGATCACTGCGCCGTTTGGTAGGAATATCGGTGTCGGCGTATTCCGTCGGCAGAGCCCGTTTCCTGGCGTCGCCTGCGGGTTCAGATCCGGGGTGTAATATTGGCATAATGGGCAGCTTGCTGGTGTCATTCTTCCTCCTCGTCATTTTCCTCATCGCCCTCGTCACCACCTTCCAGACCGCTTTCCACGTTGGAAGGAATATCCGGCTCTGTAGGCGGCTCGACCTCTTTCGGCCAGTAACTGGCGGCTTTCTCCAGCCAGTCCGCCGGCAGATCTACGCCCCACGTCTTGAGCACGCCCTGCCAGTATTCGGCGATCGCCACCAGTCCTTTTTCCCTTTCATCGTAATTTACTGTCTTTTTGATCACTTGGTTGATGCAATTCCTCCGGCAGCGTTCCAGTTTTTCCTTGCGGGAGGTCACTTTTTCCCGTTGGAAGTCATCGTCATCTATTTGGGCCATCGCCATCAGGAAACCCAGGTTATCCAGCCCGTCCAGCAAGTGCGCACACACCGGCGGTACTTCGGCATTCTCGAATTTATTAGCGGCTTCCACCAACGCCCTTTCGCGCTTATAGCGCGCCGCCTGTTCCTTTTCATCCTCGCCGGTCTGATGGGCTTTCTTCTGTTTTTTCTGTTTCTCGACCGCCGCCGGCGCGATCGAGACCACCTCGACGATCTCCGACTTGGTGAACGGGTGCTCGTACTGCCCGGGCTTGATATGCAGCCGCAGGTTGTGATCCTTTGCGGCGATCGCCGCTTCTTCCTGCCGGCGCGTTTCGGAGTTGTAAGAATTGCCCAGGACCACGAAACCGGCCCGGGCTTCGTCCGCCGATAATTGACGGATCTCCAGCTTCTTCTCGTGTTTCTCCATTTCGAGCCAGGCCCAGGCCTCCTTCTTGCGGGTGTGGCAGACCTTCCAGGTGCAATAATGGTTGTTCTGCTCCCGCACGTAGAACGGGCAGGCCGTGCAGGCCGGCGGGTTGACCAGCTGGTTCAATCGTTCGATCGTGTCGGCCGGCGCACCCTGCGCGATCAACGCCTCCGGCGCCACCAGGCCGCCCTGCAGCTTGCACGCCCAATCCTCCAGCTCGCCCCCGTTAGATACCACTCCATCGCTCTCGGCCAGTTTCCTGACCAGGTGCTTATTCAGCCCTTCCAGCCCGGCCACCGGCGGCATGTACTTGGCCGATTTCCCGACCGGCGCGTCCAGCTCCCACAGCCCCGAACCGCCGCTCGGCTTGCCGCTGCGCCAGCCGGCCCACATCTTGATGGCCTTGTTGTGGTAGACCAGCCCATCCAGCGCATCCGACACCACCCTGTCGGGTTGGTCGCCGTTGATGATGCGTTTGACGGCGTTTTCGATGCTTTCGGGTGCCACTCGCACCAGCACCAGCAGTTGCCGGGCGGCTCCCATGGTGATCTCGCCGGCCGCCAGTTTGGCTCGGGCCGTTTCCGGTAACTTCAGCAGCCGCACTGTGCCACGCACCGTGGCTTCGTCGACGTTGAAGAACTCGCCGGTTTCGGCGCTGGTCTTCTGGAACTTTTCCTGGTACGTCTGCATGGCTGTGGCTGTCTCGACCGGGTTCAGGTTGCGCCGCTTGATATTCTCGGAGACGGCCAATTCGAACATCTGCAGGTCGTCCAGGTCCTTGATGAAACATGGGATCTGCCGGTAAAACATCCGCTTTTCGCTGTCATCCGAATTCGCCAGCAGCTTGAACGCCGCCAGGCGCGTGTGCCCGAACGCCAGCTCGTAAGCTTCCTTGCCCCTTTCGATGCGTTCCGGCGCCGACAACGCCTGCATGCCTGGCATAAGCCGCACCGTCGGCGGCTGCAACAGACCGTTGCGGAGGATGTTCTCGGCCAGCTCCTGCACCGCGGCCCCGTCTAACATATGCCGCATCTGATACGGGTTGCCGGTGATCAACGTGATATCGATCAACACAGGCGCCTCGTTCATGGCTGCGCCTCGACTTTCACGATTTCCGGCTTATCTGTCGATTCCAAAAACAGAAAGCCGCGCGCATCTAGGAGTACGATCATGTTTCCTTTTTCTGGATGGCTCAGGTGCGTGTGTTCAGCCAGTTTGCCGGTCTTCAGCATCTTAAACATACCCGCTGCCATCAGCTCCTTGCCGGCATAGGGTCCATCCAGGACCGTGTATAAGACTTCTTTCCGGGCGTACTTCTTCCGTTCTTTCTTTTCTGGCTTCTTGCCCTTTTCCACCGGCTTCTTCACGGCCTTCAAAATCTTTACCGTGGTCTTCCTGCTGGCCTGCGCCAGGTCATTCTCACTGAAGATTTCCTGCAAGATCTCCAATGCTTTTGGATTGTCTGATTCAGCCTCGTAGATCGTGGCCTGAGCACTTAGCGTCACCTTGCAGCCCAATAATTTTTCCATTGACAGAACCAGCTCGCTCAATGTGTCTTCCTGATCTTGCTGAACGCTCAATCTAATTTCGCTCATGTCTTCCTTCCTTTTTGAATAAATCAGGTTGCGGATCATCATTCTTGTTTTTTGTTGCTTGTTTTTCTGCCTCCTTCTTCACCACAAACACCACCTGCACTGCCCGGTTCATCATCCCGGTCAGCATCCTGGTCACCGTGCTGGTCAGGCGTGCCGTAAGCCAATCTCTGGCAAACTCACTCGCCGCCTCGATGCAGAACCATCCCATCTCGTAACTGACCAGCTTCGTTTCCCGCACGTACGCAATAAACGCCGCTCTCGGCATCTCCATCTGCAGCTGCCCTACCGCCGATTGCCAGGCCTGCTCAGCGTTCATCGTTCCACTCCCACAGTCCCATGGCGCCCTTCGCCGGGATAGGTTCTTCCAGTTTCTTCACCTTGTTCAGGAACCACATATAGCGACCGATGGTGTAATCGCCAAACGCCAACTCTTGGGGCGTTCTTCCCCACGTCTTTCCGGCTACGAGCCAACCCTCCATGCTTTTTGGGCGCAAATCATTTATGTCGATCTGATAGCACCCAACCAGCTCACAGGTTGCCACTATGCAACCGATAGTAAATTCATCTTCCGTGGCGTTGAATTTACTGATTGCCCCTCCATCCGCAAGGGCTATGTAAAACGGGTCCACATCCCAGACACAATGATCACTACTTTTATTGATGTAACGGCGATTTTTCCCGGCATGTATTGCCAGCGGGCCGCGGTAATTCGTGCTCCATGACCTGGTCTCGATCCGCTTCGCCCCGATGGCCACCAATGTCGCCCAAGGTTGATACAAAGTCAGTGCTTTCATGCTTCCTCCTGGATCTACCCGGTTTCCCGGTTCAACACGCTCAGCCCCGGCAGCCCTGGCTGCGCCAGCTCCACCTCCAGCGAGGCATGTCCGCCGCTCGCATCCGCGCCCGCCGCCAGCGCCTGCGCCAGCTCCAGCGTCCGCTCGTCCAGCTTGATCTCGAACGCCAGGTGCAGCTTGCCTGCCCCGATATCCGCCCGGATCGCCTTCACTTTCGCCACTGGAAATTCCATGATTTCATCCTCGCTTTTCCGCTTCAATTTCATCCAATACGCCTTCAAGCTCTTTGACCCGCTCCTGCAAGCGCTTCACCCTGTTGGGAACCGCATGTAGACTTTTCGGCCATCCCAAGACATCTTTCATCATGTCGCCAAATTGGGCAGCCTGGTCACAATCCTTGATGCTTCTTCCCCAGGTAGCGACATGCTCGATCTTGCCGGTGGTCGCGAACACGATCACGTGGTCGCAGCCATATTTATTGGCAAATTCTTTCAGCGCACCGATCGGTATTTTTTTCATTTCTCTTCCTTGTTCTTTTTCGGGAGCAGGCTTCACCAGATCCGCCTGCTCCCTGTCTATTTTGGGCACACTCACCTTTCAAGCGTGCCTGGCCGGGTTCTCGCTTGGGCGCTTTGGTTTCCGCTGGTCCGGCCTGGCTGCGTCACCCAAGTCAACCGCAGCCGCTACACCCTTTCCAGGTACTACCGGCCTATCATTATGGGTATGTTGGTGGGCAGGTCTCGAACCTGCACCGGCCCATGCCGGCCGCCCAGCGCCACCCCGGATCACTACGCAGTTTCCTACCCGATGTAATCCGGCGACAGTCTCCTCAATTTGGGTTTTTGTTTTAAGCCGGGCTGATGTCCAGGTAATATTCTTTTCCGACTTCGAAAAGATCCTCCTGATAAGCGCCAACGCTCAGGTTCCCGCTGGGAGTGTAGGCGAAGAATTTCTTATTTTCTTCGCTGCCCTCGCTGACCGCAGAAAATTGAGCTTCAAAAAGGAATCTTCCGGGCGGCGGATAACTTTCACGTCGTTTGGTAATTTGGTTACAGCGAAACTTACAACGAACTCTCGATGCTTCTGTCATTCTGTTCTCCTTTTCTTGTTTCTCTTTTCGGTCGCGCCCGGGGTCTGGGAGGTGTACCCCGGGCGCTCTACCGCTAAACCCTGCTAAGGTTTTGTCTGAAACGGGGCACCTCGCCCCGGTTCATTCACTTTCCTCTTGCCTTCCGTCCGATCTGCTCCAGCTCGTCGAATACATCCCCGATCTCGCCCAAATTCAAACTGGCCCGGGCGATCAGCAGCGCTGTCACCTGCGGCCCGGGCTGCTCCTCCACGATCCGTGATAGGTTCTTGCGGGCAAACATGTTCGCCAGCCGCCCGCGCGCCACCGCCTGGTTGAAATTATTCTTGCCTACTTGGGCTGGGTGACTCATCCAGGGCCTCCTTGACCATCTGCCGCGCGGCTTTTTCATCCGCCGCCCGGGCGTCCACGTAGCGCTTGATCGACCCGATCATCATCGGCGCCCCGCTGGCCGCAAAGCACGCCAGCACGATCAACGCATTCACCAGCCCGATCAGCAGCCCCGTCGCCAGGATCGTCACAGCCGCCCCGGCCGCTACCAGCAGGCTCACGAACCCACGATCTCGTCCGGTGCGTTCCAGGTACGTCGTCAGCTTGTTGTAAGCCAGCCCGAACAGCACCAGGCTTACCAGTACCAGGCCAAAAACCGGCCAAAATGCGGGCATTGTTTGCAAAGACGATTCCATCGAGTTATCCTTTCCTCATGATCACTTGCGGTACTTCCAGCGCTTCCCGGATCCCGGCCATCAGTCCCGCCGTCCCGTTCAGCATCCACAGATCTGCCAGGCGCTGTCCCTCGATCGGCTTGAGCGTGTACCCGTTTGCCTTGAACAAACTGGCTTCCGTGTCGTTGAATTGCCACCGGGCCGTTTCCTGCAGCCCGTGCTTGATGCACGTCCGGCACAGATACCCGTTCCCCTTTGTCACGGGTTGCATCCGCCCAAGGTTCCGTTCCTGCACGAACCGGCAACCCGTACCCGGCTCGATCGCTCCCTGGCATTTCCGGCAGATCACTATCCGCCCGGGCTGCTGGTTATGCTCCTGCAGGAACACGCGCCCCAGTCCCGGCAGCACAATGCACCACACTTCCGTCGACTGGAAGATGTCACTCATATCGGCATCCGAATTGAAAATGGCTGGTTTCGGGATCGTAACCACCTGGGCCTCTCTCGAACTGAATTACATCGCCACTTGTCATCTCTTCAATCGTGTCGTGGATCTTCTCTTCCCACTTCACCACCGCCTGACAATAACTATGCCCCCAGAACGGACTGCCCCACAGCTCCCAGCCCTTGGCCAACGCATCGTTGACCACTTCACTCAAACTGCCGGGTGTATTGGCATCCAGCAATTGGTACGTGTATGTCATGCCGCCTCCTTGCCCACGGAAACATTGATTAGCCGGTCTGCCTTCTTCGCCCAGCGCCTGGCATACTCCAGCGCCGCCGAGGCTGTCTTGAACCCGCGTGTGTGCGAATACCGGGTCACCTTCAGTCTACGCAGCCCGGCAAAATACATTTTCTTCCCGCGTGGCCTGAGCCGAAAATACAGTGGCTCGAACCGGATCCCGCTCACGTTGCCCATCGCTCAGCCTCCCAAGATTTTGATGATCACGGTCCGGACCAGGTCGATTGCCCCGATCACCCCGGCCACCATCACGAAGAACATCAAGCACCCGATGATCATGCTGATCAACAGGAATTCATCCGTGTTCATGTTCCTTGCTTCCACTTTTCTTGGTTCCTTTGGGGTCATGTCACTCCTCCACCACTTTCCGACCGGCCAGGATGTTGATCCATTTCGCCGCAACGACCCCGACCGGATGATGCGCCCCGTTGATTCGGATCGAATACTGGTAAGGCCACGCCTCGACCGCTTCCACGAATTCGCCCTGGCTAACCAGTGGCGCAGATTTGTACAGCAGGTTCACCTTGCTCACAAACCGGACCGAGAGCGCCTGCCTGGCGTGCCCGGCGAACAGCGCCGCCACTCCGCTCCGATAAGGATCAACCATGATGACCTCCGATGAAGATCCACTTCCCGCCCACCACCTCGATGTTGGCATCCGGCCGCTTGATCAATCCTTTCGCCACCAACTGGTTCAGGTAGAACCAAACCATGCTGGTGGACGAGATCCTGCAGTTCACCATGATCTCCCGGATCGTCGGAGAATTGCCATCATGTTCGTGCTTGAACGCCACGATGAACTCGAACACCCTCTCCGGCTTCGTCTTCGCATCCGGATCGAACGTCCTTGGTCTGACGATCTGGCCATTCGAGATTATTGGCATCTAACCCTCCGGAATAACCCGCAAAATAAAGCTATCGTCCGGCGCATCCGGACAGATCTGGATGTAATTGATCTGGCAGCCTCCGACCACCAGCGTGTGTTTTCCGCCATCGAAGACCATCAACCAGTTCGTGCTTTGGGCCGGTTCGAAGCCGAGCAGTGCCGTAGCAGAGATGATCGAGGCGTGTCCCCACACACAGGTATATTGCTTTCCGTCCGATGCCCTGAACCAATTATTGGTTGTTACCAGGACCGGAAAAGTGCTCATCAAATCCAGGAGCTTCTTACGATCAGCTACCAACTTTTCAGCATCCATATGGCATTCTGAGGAACCATGCACTGGAGATAAAAGACCTCCTTGCACCAATTCCTTATGAATGATTAAAGCAACCTGGTCGTGCGGTTCCCTAAATCCTTGTTCTGCAAGCCTATAAAGAGCACTTTTTTCTTGCTCGGGTAGAACGATCGTCATTCGCGCCATAGTCTCCTTTTCACGCCTCCGCCCGCACCCCGTTTTCCAGGGGTGTTTCTGCCGGAACGAGAATCTTTTCCACCGCCGGCAGGTCCTGCAGCTCGCGCGTATTTACCGGCAGCAACTCCACATTGTGCGCGTCCGCCCATTCCAGCACGATCTGGTTCAGCGTCAGCGAGAAGCCCTTCAGCCCGTTGCGCCGCCGCTTCGCCTCCTCCTGGACCAGCTCATACACTTTCGGCCGTAAGTTGATTATTCGTGGAATATATTTGGTCTTTTCGGTAATCTCATCCATCTTTTGCTCCAGTCAATAAATACTTTACCAGAGCAAATTATATACACTATATTTCATTTGTCAAGGTTTTATTGACCACAGCAAATCATATTTGTGCAATACTTTACAACGATGAATAAATTATTCATAACTGCAATTGAAGATGAATTGAAAGAACGTGGCTGGTCTCAGTCTGAATTAGCAAAGAGATCGGATATAAACCCATCCACCCTAAGTCTTATCCTTAGCGGAGACCGCAACCCTGGCCCCGATATCTGTCTTGGCGTTGCCCGCGCTTTTGATTTGCCACCTGAGGATGTTTTCCGAACCGCCGGTCTCCTGCCTCCCAAAACCAAACAAGACCATTTGATTGAATTGATTACACATCTTGCAAGTCAACTACCCACTGAAGAAGACAAAAACGACGTTATCGAATATATTCGGATGCGCCGTCGCATTGCTGAAAAGCGGGAAAAAAATGTTGCCGCCGAATCCAAACGACCTAAGAAAACTTCCTAAGTTCGATCTATACCTGGTGCTGCTGCATGTGATCTGGCTGAGCCTGCGCCGGCCGGCCCTGCCTCGCCCCGTTCATTTCGCCCTGGTGGCCAGCCTGTGCATGTTCGCCCTGCTGCCCATCATGCCCCACAACATCATGGCCATCCCCATCGTTTTCGGTGGGGGCATCTCGTTTGCCCTGATCTTGCAAGGAGGAAAATGCCATGAAGCTCATCGATAAAGCTGCCAATCCCAAAGGTGATGTTTTGGTTTATTGTGACGATGAAACTCCAGATATTATTCATACCAAGATCGTTGGGGTTGATCGAAAGAATGATGATGGCTCCGATCGGCAAACACTCATCAAGCGCAATGCCAAACCAGGTCAGTATCTGAAATTGAAACCCGAACCTGACAATAAATACGATCCCAATGCTATTGGTGTCTGGTGGGGTGATGTTCAATTTGGGTACATTTCTTCGGACCTTGCCAAAGACCTGAAGCGGAGGATCGACGAACAAGAACACGTTAAAGCAATCACCATGAACCTTACCGGCGGCACGCCTGATAAACCTTCCCATGGCGTCAATATTGATCTCTTTTTTTCCGATAAGGATTTTGCCCTTGAAGTTCGAGCACCCAGATAAAAAGGAGAATCACCATGTTGGATAAAATTGAAATAAAAGAAGATTTGGAAGGCAAAGAGACAGTCGTAAAAGAGATACCCGTTCCCCCTGAACAACAGTGGCAAAAATATATGCTTGATCAGCAGACGAAGTTACTGGAAGGCATCAACGGCAAATTGACCTTTATCGTGGTCATCATCATCATCGGGATTGTTGTCAGCCTCCTGCGTGGATGTGCGTAGAATGACCAGCACAAACGTTCTACTTAATTCCGCTAGCGAAATCAATCGCAGAGGTCGGCGGTCCAAATCCGCCCGCCCCGACAAACAATCCCCCAAAAGTACTATATCATTGTATTTTTGTGGGGATTTTCGTTACCCATGGATCAGGGGAAGCCGGCCAGCGCGCACGGGTTTGCGGCGGATTTCGTCCTTGCCAGGCAGGGACGCGAGCACCCCTAAATCAAGCCAGAAGGCCCGTACAAACCTTGTACACCGAGGCATCCGCTGGCATCCGTGCAATGGCACGTGCAGGCCAAAAACGCTGAAATGGGCTAAGGCGATTCCCTGGCTAATACTCGAGGCCCAGATCGGGATCGATCGGAGCCTTTTTCTCTGGAGGCTTAGTCTTCAGCTCGTACTCGGAGATATACTTCTTCTTGTAGTTTTGTTTCATCTTCCCCCCGTTTTTAAACTTTTGGGAAATCTTGCAGCCGGCCCCAATCCAAGCCAGGATGGTTTCCCGCTGGATCCCGGCCAGATCGAACCATGGGAATTCATTCTCTTTGTCCAGCAACCATGCTTTGGCTTCAGGGCATAACAGGTCTCCCTTTCCTCTGGATCTTCCAGCAGCATCTCTACAGGCTGCCAGAATAACTGCAGCTGCAAAATGGCGCAGGATCTCGTCGGTAAGATCTTCAGGGCGAATGTCCCTACCATCTTCCAGCGCACGCAGATCCGCAAGCTGGCCAACTCGTCGAATAGTTCAAACTCCTTTTGTTGGGTATAAAAGGCCAGGGTGGCATAAATAAAGCCGTGCTGCCTTTCCTGTTGGCATTTATAGCACAAATAATCTAAGTTAGCACAAATAATCTAAACTTCAAACTTGTAGCCTTTCCTGTGGGCTGATCTGGTAACCAGGTGGTGCTCGATCGTGAATTTCGGCCAGGAGACCTAAGCAGGAGAAAGGTCCCCTGGCCAATAGAACCGCCTGGGAAAAGGCTTGGAACCCGGGCGGGGCTATCCAAGTTAGGTGCGCTTCGAAGCCGAAGCCTTTTCCTTGCCTTCGGTTTTCGGGGCTTTCTTACTGTTTACCAGCTCCCAGCCTGCAGCCAGGTAATCCTTCACAACGGATGCCGGGATCTCTCTGACCTGGCCATCCTGGATCACTAAATCGAGCTCTTCGATCGACCATCCCATGGCGGCATGCTGCAGAACCGCGATCACATTAACTTCGATTTTCTCGCCATCTTTCCACATTGGAACAAGCGGGCTTTCGACTGCCGGCGAGATCAATTTTGAATGAGAAGGAACGATAACCCATCCTGCCTCCAGGAGGTGTTCGATCGAGTTACCACGTATTGGAACGATCTGCCCATTTGGCCCGCGCATATCAACGGCGTGCTCTTTCGGTGTCCAACCAGCATGAATATGAGCCGCCAAAGATGCTTCGCTGACCATAAGCTTTTCGCCGTTTTTACTGACTTCCACCAGCTTGGTTTCCTCCACTGCAGCCTTTCTTCCGGCGGCCATATCCTGCTCAGTCCAACCCTCTTTTCGCCGCTCGACTATCCAAGCCTTGCGCCATTGCTCAGCCAGTTGCACAAGTTCTTTAATCGGGATCTTCCCGGCATTCTGGAAGAGCGCTACAACGACCCAGCCCTGCTTTTTATGCGCTTCGACGGTCGCAGGGTTCACCTGCATGATCTCGCTACCTTTTTGCATGGTTACGAGCTCCACAGCCTGGCTCTGCTCCTTTGAAGCAGCGCTGGCAGTGGGAACTGCAGCCTCAGCTGCCCCCAGCTCCCAGCCGGCTTTTAAGTGAGCATTATAAGCCGAGGGATGCACTTCAATTTCAGTTTGCCCCATGTGCATTTTTACAAATTTTACTTGATCAATATTCGGTGCCATATCCATTTCCTTTCTGGCCGGTTCGAAGGCCGGCCACCTGTTGATCAAGATCTACTCGCCTGAGAAAATCTTGAATTGGGTGATCAAGGTCTCCCCGCCTGAGGAGACCTTGAATTGACTGGCCAGGTCTTTCAAATTGGCATGCTCAGCTGGCCCTTTGCCTTTTCCGCCTCCACATAGGCTGCGTGGGCTTCCTGGGCTGCTGTTCCATCAACGGACCAGGCGCCTCCCGAGTCCTGGGATGGATTCAGCCAGGACCGTAAGGTTAGCAGCTGCGTGGGCTGCAGCTTGCCCAGGTGCTCCTTACCAAATAGCCACCAGGTCAGAACACGGCGCCGGTATGTAGAGTCTTCGGCCGGCGCAAAACATTCATTCAGGTTGATGGCAAGGACCTGCGTGATATTTTCTGGGGGGATGATGGATCCTTTCTCGGCATATTTTTTGGCAAGATCTGCCAGGTGTTCCTTCAGCTGCGCGGGAGGGTAAGGCCGGGCCGGCGATGCGTCTTTTGCTTTTTTCTTTTTCTCGGTCTCCGGAGGCTCGGTCTCGACGGTCTCACCTTCAAACACTTCGGCGTCGGAGGGATTCTCATCGACCTCTTCCTGCTCGGGCTCGACCTTGCCCATGACGGTTTGCGCCGGTGGGGTGGGTGGCTGCAGGAGTCCGGTGATCTGTTCGCCGGTCAGGGCAAACCGGCTCAGGCGCCCGACGGCGGCCTTGACCCATTCGGAATCGGCTTCGATGTTGATCAGCCATTTCTTGACCCGCTGCGCGGAGCCGTCCGGTTTATTCCAGGTAATTTCCTGCTCGAGGCGAAAAATGTGCAACGGGATGCCGGCGGCGTTGCCGTGATTAAGCGTGTTCGCCATGCTCTGGATGCTGGCCAGCTGGCCATCGATGTTGAGGCGATCGTAGTAGCTGGTGGTTTTCAAAGTCAGTTGCACCAGGCGTTCCATCTCCGGCAGGAACAGGCGCAGCCGGCCTACGGTGCGCAGTTTGAGCTCGATCTTCTTGCCACCCTTCTGGTAAACGATGGACTGGCCAGGTTCGAAGGCCAGCCAGGGCTCGCCGTCCGTGACCTGGTAGGCGCCGGTGAGAGGATCACGTTTCATCAGGTAGTGCGTGTCATCCGCCTTGGCAACCATGCGCCCGGCGGTGTATGCTTCATTGGCCCAGCTCCAGCTATCCCACACGGACGGGGAGAGCACCATTGCCCGGATGCGTTCTGGTTTCAAGGTGAGGTAATGTGCCTCGAAGATTTTCTGATATTCTACGGCGCCTGGTGCGAAGACCACCCGGAAGCGGTCTTTCAGGTCCGGACCGACGGTCTCATAAACCGAGCCGTCCGTCTTGGTCTTCTTTACTTTGGCATCGCCTTTGCGGATGATCGCCACTTCAGGCAGGGCCAGGGAGTCCATTTTGTCGCTCATCGTTTATCTCCTAATAGCCTAAGTCTTTCAAAAGCTGATCTGGTACTTTCTTTGCAGGAAAAAACCAGGGAACGGCCTCACGAAGCGCCTTGCGGGCCAGGTAGTATTGCGCCAGGCTTTCAGACTTTCTCTTTTCCGTGTAGCGCATGGACACGAAGCCAGGGGTGGCTGCCCCACATTCACCGCAATGGATATCCACACCGTCATCGACGGGATGGGCAGAGAGCGGGCCCCAGCAAGCCGCACAAACGTAGCCGGCCACCAGCCCATTGGCTTCGTGGTACGAGACGGGGGCCATAGTCCGACTCAATGCTTGGTTTCGTGCTTGGCGTAGCCATCGTCATCCAGGAGCCCCGGGGGCACCGTGATCGTTCCGCATTTTGGGCAGGTGTACAAATGGCCACCTGGTATGGCATCGGGACCGTAGCAAGGACCGCCGCATTCGATGCAGGTGCCGTCCATGGGAGCAGGCGCCTGTGGGCGTTGGTAATCCCAGGGTGCTGTGCGGGTACGGCTCATGGTTTCGCCACCACAACAGAAGATTTTCCACGGCGTGCAAGTTCTGCCTCGATTACTTTGACAAGACCCTTGCTTTCGTCCAGGTCTTTCCGCAATTCTTCATCGGGAATCGTGGTAATGTCAGTCATGGTTTCCTTTGTAAGGCCTCGGTAAAATGGGCAACATGGAGATCAAATTGAGAAGTTTTTCATCGGGGACCAGACCCCTGGCGGTGGCAGCCGCTACCAGACAGTTCGCCGCTAAAACAATGTCGGTAGATATGAGCTGCAGTCGGCTGTTAAGTTCGTTGATCATCAGATCCTTCTCATCCCAATCGGCAACTATTTTTGTCATCGCCTCGTGATCATCCAGGAAGGCTTGAGGATCTACCTTGGCACTATCCAGAGCTTTCTCCAACCTGGTTAGCAATTCGTTGAGGGTATTTATTTCGCTCATAGCCTGGTCCTGGCTCCCTGCAGGTTCATCGTGGTGCCCAGTTGGCGGATCACTTCATCCGCCACGGCCTTTGGGTCGCCGGCTCCGTTGACGGAAAGATTGATTGTGACGCCGCCACCCAGCGATTTCATGGCCTCATCGTGGCTGATGATCATCCCACCGCTGCCCGTCACCAGTACCTCCGGCCGGCCGCCTTCGTTCCACAACGAGGTGCCTGGGCCCACCGGTCCGCCGGCCGCGTTGCCGGTCACGGGTGCGTATTGCGCCGGATGGGCCGCAGCATAAGCCTTGTCAGCCGCAGAAGCCCAAGGCGCCAGTTGTATTTTCCCGCCGCTGCCGGTGCTGGCGCTTGTGGTGGCTGCCGGGGCGGATCCGTCATCTGTAACTTTGCCGCCGTAACCGAGGTCGTTTTCCTGGTACCACATGTCCAGAACAATAGTCTTAGTGATCGGTTTATTTCCCCATGCCTGTATATCTGCATCGAAGTTATGCAGGTTGGTCATGGCAGTGATTTCCTGATCGGTCAACAGTCCAAATGCCTCGCCAACAGCGATTGTTCGTGGGCTCATCTGGCCCAGTTGCGTGATTAGGTTTTTATATTCCCCCGTCATGTCCGAAACGTACTTTGTGTCCTTATAGTCAGCTGTTCCGCTATCATCGGTAGCAATTTTTAAATTTTGCAGCTGGGCGGGGAGATCTTTTAAAACGCTGGAGAAATCATGGTGGGCCCTCGCGTCCAGTTCGGTCTGTATCGCCAGTTGAGCATGGCCGGCCATCGCTTTTCCGGTTTCTGTGGTTGTCGTTGCCAGCGCGTTATTAACCAGATCGAGCTCGGAGTTCAAGGCGGCCGTAGACATTTTTGAGTAATCTACTTCGCCTGCATAAGCGGCCAGCCCGGTAGGTTTTCCACCATTTTGAAGACTCTCCCATTCAATGTATTCGTTGATCAAATCTGCAAAGGTCAACTTTATTAGAGTGAAATTGGAGAGAAGATCTGAGCCAGATGCCGCCTTCAAATTATCCATAGAGGTACTAACTGCCTGTGTGGCGCCAGCATAGGTCATCAGATCCGCAGAGGCTTGCCCGCTGAATTTATCGTTGAATTGTTCCATGATCAGGGCGTCGGCGCCGGCGATATCTCCCGCGCTCATCATCGTGGTTATGGTGTTCGACATCTCTCGCGAAAAACCCAGGTTGCGCGTCGTCCCACTTTCCAACGCACGGCCTAATACGTTGGCGGCATCCGGTAAAGTTCCTCCCATTTCAGCCGCATAATTCTCAAGCATCCTTAAGTCGCCGGGAATTTGGTCAGTAGGAATGTCCATGTAGCGCGACAGTACAGTGGCAGCCTGCTCTATTTGAGTGGTATCAAAGAGTCCTGACATGCTCGCCCCCAGGGCCGCAATTTGCTGCGTACTTATTTCACCGGCGCGTCCGGTGCTCAGGAGGGTTGCCCCCAGCTGTGTGGTGGCTGTCTCGGCTTGCGCAGCTGCATCGATACAACTTTTCAGCGCTGCAATGCCTGCAAAAATGGCGCCGGTCAGGGTCGTAAAACCAACCACTTCGGCCGCCAGGGCCAGGGCAGTATTACCGAGCTGACCCTCCAGGTCCGCCATCCCGTCCTTGGCGTCCTTGTCTCCGCTCCCTTGCTTAATTATATTTAAAATAATGTTCAGAATCGAGTCGCGGGCCATATCTTCCTCACTTCTTTCTTATTTTTTGGGCGTCCTCTGTGGGATCTCATCCACCACCGCGCAGATCGCCAACAACCAATCCTCGGGCATTTCAGCGTCCACACTCCAGGGCGGGATTACCATTCCTGTCACCTGGTGGATCTTCATCGCCCGCAGCACCTTCGCCATGTAAGGGTCTTCCGTTTCCGCGCCGACTGCCAGCAAACCGCAGGCGGCGTTTATGCTTTTTTTACAATGCCCTGGTGCTCCAACATCAAACGCAGGCTCTCGCCTACCAGCCAGCCGAAGAAACGAGGGTCGATATCGAACGTCTCTTCCCGCAGTTTCACGACCTCGGCCACTGAAAGGTGCGTTTCTACCGCTCCCTGGCTCCACATTTCCGCCAGCCAGGCGTCCGCCTGTGCGATCAGCTGCTTTGATTCCAGATCCAGCTCTTCTGCCCGCTTCTTGTCAGTCTGCGGGTCGAGGCCACCCACTTCATTGGCTGCTTCCAGGATACGCCTGGAGATCTGCATATACGCCTGGCGTTTTTCCCTTGGCGGGTTTACCCACACCTGCAGGGTCTGGCCAACATATGCCTTGTGGTATCCGCCCAGGTCGAGCGGATCGGTGATCACCTTTTGAATGTTGATTTGCATGGCTTCCTCTCCTTTTTTTTTAGATCCAGAATTGGTAGATCTTCATCAAGCGTATTTCTCCGATCGCTTGATGTTTTATGAATGGGATAGTCGGTCTAGCGTGCTTCGTATTTCTTGTATGCGCTGTTTTACCAGGGACTTTCTTTCCGCCTCGGTGATTTCTTGGGTCCGGAAACCTGTTTTGAGACATCGTTTTATCGTCGCTGGATCGTCGGTAAGAAATCTTATTGCTCCGTTTTCGCTTACCATTCTTACAAAATTATGGTTCATAGGTTGCTCCTTCGTTCGTGCCGATGGTCACACCGCCGTCTGGCGGTGTGACCATGAATGTTTTACCAGCCAGCACCGGACCAGGGCTTAGATCAGTGTGGCACTGATATCAATAAAGATATCGGATCCCACCGTCATCGAGGCGATGGCGGCAGCGTTGAACAGGAAAACGTTGGTAGGCGATCCCGGAGGGGTGTTCTGGTTAGCCTCCACACAGTCGAGGACGAGATTCCCGTTCGGCGTGTTAAAAGTGTACATTGGCGATGTGACGGACGGATCGTTGACCGGTTGCAGGGTGATCTGTGCAATTTTCCCGCTTGGGGTGTTGACCACGTTGGTAACTTTGAAATGTGCTGAAAGTCCTGCTGCCATTTTGGCTCCTTAGAGAAAGGATTAGGCTCCTTTCAAGCCCTAGAGAAAGTTGAAAGTGATTCGACATTACTACCGTTCAACCAAACCTTTTTTTTATAGGCAATACCTTTCTGCGCACGTGGCGCCGTATTCAAAAATCTACTGCTTCCGTTTGGTAACCTTCACCTTCGGTCCAAAAAGCTCTTGCTCTAATTTATCTTCCTCTTCGGACGGGTTCCCTTTTACCCTTGTCCGACTACTTGGGCTTAATCCAAACTCCGCACCTAGCGAGGCTAACTGGCCAAGACATTTGTTGATGATCGCCAACCAGGGGCTTTGCTGTGGGTAACCATTCGGCGTCTTGGTAATTTCGCCTTCTTTTCTGACATGCCTTTCAGCCTTGCGAAAACGCCCCCAGACCAGGCAGTAGCGAGCAAGCGCATCCTGGTCCACTGCAGTTAACACACCCAGTTCGTACAGCTGGCCAGCGAGCTCTTTCCATTTCGCCCGGGCTTCTTCCCCCAGCCACCTGGGCGCCGGCGGGACACGGCGTAGCCGCGCTGGTTGAGGTTCCTCAGTATTCTGCTTGTGATGCGATCGGCCGGCAAGGTTTCGCACGGCAGCCGGCTTCGGTTTAGGCCCTGGTATCATTCAACTCCCCCCCAAATCGAATAAGGGCGTGCGCGTATTTCACCTGCCGTACCGGTATATATTGAAATGGTGTAGGAAAACGACCCCCCATACCCCTAACGGTCATCATTGGACCAGATCCGGCGGTGTCTCTGGCCCCACCGGCCGTCTTCACGTGCCGTCTTCCTACTGTGACAGGCATGACAAAGGGACTGCAGATTATTTTCATCGTCGGTACCACCTTCTTTCCTCGGGGTGACATGATCAACATCCGTGGCCAGCACCTGACTGGCGCCATGCACCTGGTACGGATCTACACAGTACGGATGTTTCTCGAGATGATCATCCCGGGTCTTCTTCCACGCAGGTCCGTATCCGCGCTGCGCTGGCGTCGGTCGTTTGGCATCGACTTGCCGTTGCAGTTGTACTCTTCGTTGTGCCTTGTGTTCGTCGCACAGTCCACCCCCATGACTTAGGCCAGGGCAGCCAGGAATGCGACAGGTACCAGGTGGGCGATTCGGCATGTCTAACTCGCTTTCTCTTGAATGATCTGCGTTTCTATAGAAACGTTCGCCAGGTGAAATCATGGCCTTCACCCTAGTGCTGAATGAACTCAGCAAATTGGCCGCTGGCATACCTGCTGCCATCCGGAGCTATATTTGATGCTTCTTTGCGGTTGCTACTAAGTTGGAATTGTGTGTTCTTACCATCCTTTTTCCAGCGCTTTAAGATAGTTTCAACATACGCCCAATTCCTGGCGTTGTGCCTGGCAGCCGCGTGAATGGCATCTTCTACCCAGCCGGCCGGGTAGTCCTTCGCAGCATCTCGAAGGAAATCCGCAATCATAGGCGTCAACAAGCCTATTTCGTTCTCATAGAACCTGGAGATCGAAGCAAGAATTTCGTCAGCGGCAATATCCTCTGGTTTGATCTGGTTAATCTGGTTAATCTGGTTGTGCACGAATCCGGCAGGCCGTTCGGACAGATTTGGATTTTGTTCGGACAGATGTCCATCAGACCCGGACAGATCCTCGCCCTGGTCGGACAGTTTTTTATCTGTCCGGTTTGGTCGGACAGATTTATTAGCTGAAACGTAGGCTGAGGGGACCCGGTAAATACTGATTTTTTTATCTTTCCTGTGAACTGTCAGGAGGCCGTACTCTTCAAGACGCTTGATCGCAGCTGTCACGGTGTCTTTATTGATCCCGCAGTCTTTGGCGATCTTTCGCGCACCTGGAAAAGCTTCATCTGTGTTTCGGTTGATCGAGAGGGCGATATAGAGCCAAACCTTGAGCGCCACGGCGTCAATATCCCGCATCTCACCCTTGAAGGCCGTGGAGATCTTCACGAACGCCGGAACAACCTCTTCGAAGTTTTCAAAGCCGCGCCGGCGAATGACTGTCGTTGGCGGATAGACCTCGAGCGTTGGATGATCCTGAATCTTGCCGGGTACTTCCAACGCCGGCTGGTTATCGGGGGTCATAAGAAACTCTCCTGGCGACCAAATAGTCGGCGGCCGGCGTCCCGCAGCTGGCGGGCAGTCAAAAGTTCATCCCGCGCAGGACCACGGAATTGTAATTCGGCAGTTGCGAGCACATCGTGAAGATTGCTGGGCCAAAAAAAGCCGAAGTTGTTCGAGCAAATCGGCTGACCTGTCCGGCGCAGGTCGCGGACCACTGCGCGGATCATGCGCCCAGATATTGGCTCGCCAAAAAATATCGTCGCTTTTCCTGCCAGAGTTGCGGCCCCGAGTGCAGAATCTTCCCCGGCACCGCGCTGGCGGAGGAGACTCAAAACGAACGAAGGCAGGGATCCGCTTCCAGGGAGTTTTGAAGAATAATTGTCCATAAGGTGTTTCTCCGTTAGTCAGCGACCGGAACTGACCGATCGTTGAATTATTTTTTCTTCAGGGGTGGCAACCATCCCGGCAGAAAACCCCAACTGTTTGCAAGCATCCCGGATGATCATCCTGGTAGCTTCCGAAACAGTCACTGCTTCGAATTGTGCGATCGAAGAAAGCGCTTGATATTCTCGTTCACTTACCCGGACATGAAGCCCAACGTCTCGTTTCACAACAGGCCATCCTTTCAGAATTCAAACAAAAAAACGCCCGCAAGAATGGATCGCAAAATCCATTTCTTGCGGGAGTGTTTCCGCTTACCTTTGTTGATGAATGAGCCCGCCCATGGGAGGCAGTACCACTTAACGACTTATTACGTCGTCAGTCATTTACTTTGGTCTGCACTCGTGGCCTCGGAATTGCCGGCGCTCGGTTTTCAGAACTTAGCGTAATGTAGCACATATATTCTACCAAGTCAAGAGGTAAATCTCTTACAAAGATTTATAATCTACATGAAGGCCTCCCATGAGTACATCCCCTATCCGACCAACCCAGTTGAAATGCAATAACTGCAGCAACCTTTTAGGCGAGACGCTCTCAGTTTCCGATCGAATAATGCTGCATCTTGGGGGTGGAATTTTCCGTGAAGTGCGCGGCTGGTGCACCCAATGTGGGGAGCCGTTCTCCTGGTCCATCGAAGATAAACAACTGCAAATCGTTTTAAAGAGATTTCAGGAAAGTATTCAGGTGGACTATAGAAAACAACAGAAAGCCCTGCAAGTTCTAAAAAACACAAAGCCAGGTTGATCCCTGGCTTTTTTTCTCCCTGCCAATTCAGCAACGATACGCCCCATTAATTCTCAACCAGGCATATCCCGCACCGTGAAGCCGGGTATAAAACCACAGACCGCGCAACCCGCAAATAAAGAAATTTAATTTGATCAGCCATAGAGGGCGGGAAACTCGGTGTCCAGAAAGGTAAATAGCCTGCACAAAAATAACAAGGCATTGGTCAAGGGGTTTGTCTGTCCAGAGTAAAAAGATCAAGTAATCAAGCACCCTTTTTTGTTCAACTAATGGCAGGTTTCTCAAATTCGATCTTGATTGTGGATCCATTTTATTATTCCTTTTCTGAATTTTCTTCTCCAAAGCCGGCCAGAATGTCCGCCCGCTCATCTTCAGCCAGGTTCCCATAAATCCCATCAGTAATGCCTACATTGGCATGCATCATATTTTGGCTGAAGGCTTTTAATTGCCCCATATCTTTAGAATGTCTTACCCCGTATCTTCCGTGCCCGTGTCTTATTTTGTGGGGCGAGAGATAGGGCACGTCCGCACGATCGCAAAGCATCTTCAGCCCTTTGTCAAACGCTTCGGCCCGTCCCATATACTTCCCTTTCAAAAGTCCCGCCTTCAATTCCGTTCCTGCCCATCCTTCGGTATTCAAAGCCGGGTACCAGTTGTATTCACCTTTGAGCCCCTTTATCCGCTTATCCCACTTTTCCACAACTGCGAGCAAGTCAGGGATGGGAAACAAGAAAGTTTTGGCGGCTTTATGGTTTTTCGTATGCACGCCCATCTCCGGATATTGCAACACGGACCTTTTAGCCACGTCCACGCAGGCTGCCGGCAAGGTTACAAAAGCGCCGATTCGCATGCCGGAAATGAACAAGAAAGCCAGTGCTGCAATGTCTCTTTCTTCCCGAATATTTTCAGGGGTGAGGGCGATAACCTTTCTCACATCTTCAAGTAGCCAGTATGAAATTACGGTCCGCACGCTTTGAGTCCCTGCACTTCTACGGACCAGAAGAGTTTTGATCCAAGCCTCGGATATTCCGCTGAAACCACGTTCATTGTCCCGGCTCCACACGAAAAACGCCCGTGCGTGTGACAGAACCTTGCCCATGTATTTAGGTGTTAGCTGCCTGCCGGGAAGCACACCTTCGTAGCTTGCATTTCGGGCGCTCAGCAAGTATTCTGGAAAGGATGGCATGATTTTGTCGGCATCCTTGAAACTCCGCTTATCTGCCCACTGCAATAAATGTTTCAATGATTGCCAGTAGGTATGCACTGTGCCAGGATCGTTCTGAATCACGCGCTCGCGATAGGCCAAATTTCTGTGCACAAGTAGATAATTTTCACGGTTTATCATGATGGCCTCCTTCAGCTCTCTTTTCGGTTTTTTTCAACTTCGTAAGCAGCATGAGTGATCGCGCCGCGCTTTCCTTGGCAAGTTTGAACTCCATTCCCCGTTTTTTGAAAAGGCAAAAAGGCTTGTACTGTGTCAAAAAAATCGCAAATGTGAGTATTTCAAATTCGGCAAGTAATGCCTTTTCGTTTTTCGAAAGGCCTGAACTGATAGCGTTTTTTACATCGGCCGAGATCCACCCAAGCGTCTCTCGAAGATCCACGATCTTTTCAAATTTTGAAATATATTCCTGCTCTAGGGCGTCAATTTCCTGGGCATGCCAGGGCTGCTCTTTTTCCTCCCAAAATCTCAAATATTCTAAGGTTCTTTGTTTTCCGATCGGAGGCAAGGAATCTAATCGCTCTTGAAAATCACTGGCCTTTGGGTTAGTCATTATTTACCTGCCTTTCCTTTGGGTTTGGTAGAAAGAAAACGGGAAACCTTATGCCCTTGTGGGCAGGTCCCGAAAACGATGCGGTGAGATCTTCGATGCTCTGTGAAGATTACGATTTTCCGGCAGCCGACACAGTAAGCTTCGTCATCTGCAAAGATGTTCTTATCTTTGGGCTTTTTTGGTGCAACATCTGCAAGCCAGCGCGCGAAGGTTTCGCCGTGAATCCAATAATGGCCTTTCGCATCTTTTCGGGCTGGTGCACCGGCGGAAATAAGCTTGATGATTTTCTCTTTGCTGGTGGCCAGCTCCTCGGCAATTTCAGAGGGCTTGTACTCCATGTCCAGGAGACGGAATGAATGATGCATCAAGCCACGGGAAAGGGTTTCTACTCTAACTGCCATATTTCACGCTCCTAAAATTAAATTGCCCGGCAACAAACCTCATCGCTGAGGAAAGTTGCCGGGCAATTAGTTACGGCTCTATCGTATATCACAACTTGCGTGAATTGTGTCTCATGCCCCAAGCCGTTCAATAAATAACAAGAATACCTATTTTTAGCACTAACGTTCTTATTTTGAAATAGTACTCTAGTACTACCGGGTAGCCGAAAAAAACGGGTGCACCGGTAAGCATCCTTCACCAGCCGGCCTAATGTTTTGTTCAGGGCTTCGAGCTTCTTCGTGTCCCCATGGATCCGGGCTTCGGCGCGTGACCGGTTGTAGACCGTGAAAGCAATTGAGAGTTTGCGGCGGATTATTGAGGCGTTCATTTCGTGTTTTTGCTCCTGCAAAAAACGCTATTGAATACGCCTATATAGTAAATCCGCCCGCCCCGACAAGAAGACTCTCAAGCTTGGGAGTCTTTTTCTTGGTTTTAGGGAAAAAATACCGGGCAGCCAATTGGCTGCCCGGATTGTGCTCTTGCTGTGAAGAGATTTATTTTGCCTGCAAATATTCACCGATTGTCCGGGCGGCTTTCCGGCCGCCTACCATGGCCGTGACAACCAGGTCTGGGCCGGTGACACCGTCGCCGGCGGCGAAGATTCCCTCCCGGGTGGTGGCATAGGTTTCTTTATCCACCACACTTACCAAGCCATAATCATGGGTTTCAAGGCCGGGAGTGGTTTTCCCGATGATTGGATCGGGCCAGTAGCCGAGGGCTTTGATGGCCGTGTCCACCGCGATGGAGAAGTTGGAACCCTCCACCGGAACTGGTTTTCGCCGGCCCCTGGCATCTGGATCACCAAGCTTCATTTCGATGCACTCAACAGCAGCCAGCCGACCATCTTCACCGGCAATGAATTTTACGGGTTGGGTTAAGAAGCGGTATTTTGCACCTTCTTCTTTGGCCATCTCGCGATCCTTTTTACCGCCGGGCATTTCCTTTTCGGTACGACGATAGAGACAGGTTACATCTTCTGCACCCAGGCGCAATGCTGAACGGAGACAATCGGAGGCCGTGTCACCCCCACCGATGACAACAACACGTTTACCAAGTTGAGGGCGTTCTCGCTTACTCTCGGGAAGAAGATTGGGTTCCGTGTTGGCTCGCATCAGGAAATCAGTCCCTTCGTAAACACCGGGTAGATCCTCGCCCGGGGTCTCCATTTTGGCATCAATGCCGGTCCCCACGCCGATAAAAACTGCATCAAAACCTTCTTGAAGCAATTGGTCGATCGTCTTGTTTTCACCTATGTATGTATTGCCGACAAACC
>Ga0187853_10001043_pt1 | contig 26430 bp, 22 predicted proteins | sample June2016WEW_6_10_2_FD_132417 | JGI IMG/M metagenome (GOLD analysis project Ga0187853, IMG submission 132417) | Peatland microbial communities from SPRUCE experiment site at the Marcell Experimental Forest, Minnesota, USA - June2016WEW_6_100 | ecosystem: Environmental > Terrestrial > Soil >... | reverse complement strand
TCCTGCTCTGCGACGAGCCGACCGGCTCCCTGGATGTCCGCACCGGCATTGTCGTCCTGGAAGCCATCCAGCGCGCCAACGTGGAACTGGGCACCCTCACCGTCATCATCACCCATAACGCCGTGATGGCCGACATGGCTGACCGTGTGATTTATCTCTCCGACGGCTGCGTCCACCATGTCCGCCAAAACCCCGGCCGCGCCGCCCCCAGCACCCTGAACTGGTAAGCCGCCAATGCCAAAACTTCGTTCTTCGCACTTCGTCCCTCATCCTTCATCCTTCATCCTTGGTTCTTAACTGCCCATGCTCCTGGACCGCAAACTCTGGCGCGACTTGCGCCGCATCAAAGGCCAGGCCATCGCCGTGGCCCTGGTGATGGCCTGCGGTCTGGCCATGATGATCGCTACGCGGAGCCTGATTCATTCCCTCGAGTCGACCCGCCAGGAGTACTACGAGGCCAATCGCTTTGCGGAGGTCTTCGCGGCGTTCAAGCGCGCCCCCAACTCGCTGGCCGCGCGCCTTGCCGAGATCTCCGGCGTGGCCGCCGTCCAGCCGGCCATTTCCGTCCAAGCCACCCTCGACATTCCCCAACTGGACGAACCGGCCAGCGGCCTGATTCGCTCGCTGCCCGAGAGTCGCGCCCCGCAACTGAACCGGCTTTTTCTCCGCTCCGGCCGTTGGCTTTCAGCCGAAGCCCGGGGCGAAGTGCTCGTCGGCGAGGCCTTCGCCGAAGCCAACCAACTCCAACCCGGCGACCTCATCGCCATGCTCCTCAACGGCAAGCGCCAGCGCCTGCGCATTGCCGGGATTGTCCTGTCTCCCGAGTTCATCTTCATGTCGCGCCCCGGCACCGCCCTGCCGGATGACCGCACCTACGGCGTCTTTTGGATGCACTACAAGGAGCTGGCCACGGCTTTCGACCTCGATGGCGCCTTCAATTTCATCTCGCTCACCCTGGCCCCCGGCGCCGCCGAACGCCCCGTCATCACTGAACTGGATCGGCTGCTGGCGCCCTACGGCGGACTGGGCGCATACGGCCGCGCCGATTATCCCTCCCATATTCGCCTTTCGGACGAAATCCGAACCCTCAATATCTTGTCGATCGCATTCCCGGTTGTCTTCTTGAGCGTCGCGGCGTTCATGACCAACGCGGTGCTCTTGCGGCTGCTCTCCTTGCAGCGGGAGCAAATCGCCATCCTCAAGGCCTTCGGCTTTACCAATCGCGAAATCGTTACCCATTACCTCAAGTTCGCCTTCGTCATCGTGGCCCTGGGCACCTTCCTTGGCGGCATCGGCGCCCTCGCCCTGGGCCGCCACCTCACGGGCCTTTACCACGTCTTCTTCCGGTTCCCTGAACTGGCGTTCCGCCCTGATGTGGCGGTCTTTCCCATGGCGTTCCTGGTCGCCGCCGGTGCCGCCGTTCTGGGCGTCTTGAGCGCCGTCCGCCGCGCCGCGCGCCTGCCGCCCGCCGAGGCCATGCGCCCTGAGCCGCCGGCCAACTACCGGCCCGCCATGGTCGAGCGCACCGGCATCGCCCATCTTCTGTCCCACACCTTCCGCATCGCCGTGCGCAACCTCGAGCGGCGGCCCGTCCAGGCCCTGTTTACCGTAACCGGTCTGGCCCTGGCGACGGGCATCCTCATCGTCCCCAATGCCTTCCGCGACGGGGTCGCCGAGGTCCTGGATTTCCAATGGGACGTCGTCCAGCGCCAGGACCTTAGCGTCGGCCTGGTGGAACCCGGCAGCGTCCAGGTTCGCCACCTCTTCCGCCAACTCCCGGGCGTGCTCGCCGTCGAACCGGTCCGCCAAGCCATCGTGCGCCTGGGTTTTGGCCACCAGCGCCGACAGCTTGGCATCCTGGGCCTGCCTGCTGCCGGCCTGCACAACCGCGTCATCGATGACCAATACCACGAAATACCGCTCCCTCCGGCCGGCCTGGTCGTTTCCAAGAAACTCGCCCAGATCCTGGGCGCCCACCCTGGCGACGACTTGGTCGTCGAGGTCCTGGAGGGCAAGCGCCCGGTGCGGACCGTCCGGCTGGCCGGTCTGGCCGAAGACTTCTCCGGCATGGCCGCCTATATGGAGCTCCGCGCCGTGAATCGGCTCCTGGACGAAGGCGATGTCATCACCGGGGCGAGTTTCACCGTCGACGCCGCGCATCGGGGCGAGTTTCTCCGCGCGCTCAAAGACATCCCGCGCGTAAGCTGGGTCGCCATTAAGGAATCCATGCGCGAGAACTTCCGCCACTCCACGGCCCAGAGCATTGGCACGTTCCAAAGAATCTACCTGGTGTTCGCCACGGTCGTCGCCTTTGGCGTGGTTTACAACAACGCACGCATCTCGCTGGCCGAGCGCGCCCGCGAGTTGGCCACGCTGCGCGTCATCGGCTTTTCCCGGCGCGAGGTCGGCGCGGTCCTGATCACCGAGTTGGTCATCCTGGCCCTCGTGGCCGTGCCGCTGGGCCTGGCGCTGGGCACCGGCTTTGCCGCCGGCATTGTCCGGCAGATCAATACCGAAACCGTGCGCGTGCCCCTGGTCCTGACCGCCAGCAACTACGCCTTCGCCGTCCTGGTCGTCCTGGTCGCATCCACCGTCTCAGCCCTGGTCGTCTTGCGCAAACTCGACCAACTCAACCTCGTCGGCGCTTTGAAGGCCCCCGAGTGATTTACCAATGCATATTCGGGATGAATTATGAAGGATGGACGTGACCTCCCCTGACCAGAGCCCCTCCCGGCCCAACCAAGCCAATCGCCAGACCCGCCGCTGGCTGCCCTACGCGGGGGCGCTCCTCCTGGCGGGCCTCATCGTCGGCGGCCTCTGGCCGCAGCCTGTTCCGGTCGAAACCGCTCCCGTGACGACCGGCGCTCTGCGCGCCACCGTGAACGAAGAAGGCAAGACCCGCGTCAAACACCGCTACGTCCTCTCGGCGCCCGTGGCCGGGCAGCTCCGACGCATGGAACTCAAGGCTGGCGCCGCGGTCACGGCCGGCGAAACTGTCGTCGCCGTCCTGGACCCGCAGCCTCCGACGATGCTCGATGCCCGCGCGCGCGCCGTGGCTGAGGCGCGCCGCGATGCGGCCGCCGCCCGCCTCGGAAAGGACCGCACCGCCCAAGCCTTCGCTGCCAGCGAACTACGGCGCTTGGAGAAACTCTACGCCGATCAAACCGTCTCGATCCAGGAACGAGAAGCCGCCCAATCCCGCGCAGACTCCGCCCGCCAGGAGACCGCCGCCGCCCAAAGCGCCTTGCGCGAAGCCGAGGCGGAACTGGCCGAATTTTCCGCCGGCCGGCCCGCTGCAACCGACGCGTTTTGTCTGCCCAGGGAACTCAAGGCGCCCGTCAGCGGACGAGTCCTGCGGGTCTTCGAGGAAAACGCCCGAGTCGTCTCCGCCGGCACGGCCTTGCTGGAGATCGGCGACCCCTCCGACCTCGAGGTCGTGGTGGAGGTCCTTTCCCGCGACGGGGCCGCCATCCTGCCCGGCAACCGGATCGAATTCGAGCAATGGGGGGCTGCTGACAAACCGAAACTCCTCGGCCAGGTCCGCCTCATCGAGCCCGCCGCTTTTACGAAGACCTCCGCCCTGGGCGTCGAGGAGCAGCGCGTCAATGTGGTCGCCGATCTCCTGACCCCTCCCGAACAGAGACGCACCCTCGGCGACAACTTCCGCGTCGAAGCCAAAATCGTCGTTTGGGAAACCAAGGCCGCCCTCAAGGTGCCGGCCGGCGCCTTGTTCCGGCAAGGCGACCAATGGACCGCCTTCGTTCTGGTCGAGGCCCGCGCCCAATTGCGGCCCGTCAAGACAGGCCGCTCCAGTGCCGTCGAAACCCAGGTCCTCGAAGGGTTGAAAGAGGGAGAGCAAGTCATCCTCTACCCCGGCAGCCGCGTGCATGCTGGCCAGCGCGTGAAACCGATCAAGATTTAGTCCCCCCATGAACCTCAATCCTCCCACAGTCTTTGCCGTGGACGATGACGCCGTGGTGCGCCGCGGGCTGGAGCGTCTGCTCCGCTCGGCTGGCTTGGCCGTGCGCAGCTTCGCCTCAGCCCAGGAATACCTCGACCAGGGGCTCGACGAACCGGGTTGCCTGGTGCTGGATGTCTCCATGCCCAAGCTCAGCGGCCTTGGGCTGCAAGCGGCGCTGGCCGCTCGCGGCATCCGCATCCCGATCGTGTTCCTCACCGGCCATGCGGACATTTCCATGAGCGTCCAGGCCATGAAAGGCGGCGCCGCTGATTTCCTGACCAAACCTTTCCGGGCCAAAGACCCGCCCCTCGCCACTCGCCCCTCGCCACTCGCACGTCCGGCCAATGCACGCCTCACCGCCCTTACGAGGAGACTCCGCAAACCACAAACACCCGGTAAAATGGGCCTGCGAGCGGAAAAGTGCGGAAAAAAATAAACAAAAAATCCGGCTCGGCGAAAGCGCCAACCAAACAGAATCCACAAGGCCGATTTTAAGCAGTTTTAGGCAATTATGACCTCCCGCCCCACCGCCCATGTACCGTCCGCCCCGCTACTGGCATCCCGCCAGGCCCCTCGCTTTCCGCCCGCACCCCAGCCGCCCCGGACCAGCCTCCACATCCAGGCGGGTCCCCTCTCAAAAGTCGACCCTCGGCCTGAACCTCGCCCTTCGCCCTCGGCCCTTCGGCCCTCGGCCACCCTATGCCTCCTTCAGCAGCTCAATCATTTTCCGGTCAAGTTTATGCCCGCGGAACTCCTCGTAGGCCACATCGGCGCGGGCGCTGTCGAGCACGCCGAAGCTGCCTCGCAGGTTCCAGAGCGCCCAACCCCAGCCGGCCTCCTTCCAGAGGGCCAGGCAATCCCGCATCCAGGCCAGCACGACCGGGTGAGGCGTCCGGTTGAACGCGCCCCATTCGCCGACATGCACGCCCACGCCTTTCTGTTCGAGTTGTTTCCACGGCTCGATTCGGCTCTGGCGCAAGGTTTCCTTGTTGACTTCATCTTTTTCGCCCTGCCTGAGCGGCCAGGTTGGTTCGGGCCATTGGTCGGAGCCGCGCATCCAACTGGCTTTGTAATGCGAAATGCGCGTTGGCTCATAGCCGCGCGTGCTCTGGGCGATGCCCAGCCCAACCAAGCCGCGCACCGGGGCGCCGCCCCACTTGAGGCCGTCGGCAATAATCAGCCGGCGGGGATCGTTGCCCCGAATCGCCTCGACCAGGCCCTTGACGACCCGGACGTAGGTTGCCTCCGGAATATCCGGGGGCTCGTTGAGCAGGTCAAAGCTCAGCCGCTCGTTGGGAATGCCCTGGTAGCGTTTGGCAAAGTGTGCCCAGTGAAACGCGCAGGCCTCGAGCGCCTTCTGGTCCGTCCACAGCTCGAGCGGTTCTTTGGGCGGATTGACGCAATAGCCCGGGGCGCGGTGAAAATTCAAATTGACATGCACCCCGTATTTGCCGCCCAACTCCACCGCCTGGTCCACGTGCTTCAGCTCCTCCTCGCGCAGGTCCCGCCAGTCGCTCGGGTCTGCCCAGCAGCGATACGACATCGGCAGACGCACAAAATCAAAACCCCATTCGGACAGCAAGGCGAAATCGCTCTCCTGGAAAGGCGGGTTGCCGCCCGGCCGTTGGGTGAATTTCTCCAGCAAATTGAATCCGCGCCAGCGCGGCAGGCGCTGGGCCGTGGCGGGTTTCATCTCGGCGGCGCCCAGCGGAAGCGCGGGAAGACCGGCCACCCCCGCCGCCAGCGCGCCGGCTTTTTGAAGGAATTCTCGGCGATTCATAACGTGGCCCTGAAATACGCGATTTCGAGCCGGATGTAAAACAAATGCGATCAGTCGCCTTTGTCCTGTCCCAGGAGGGCAGGACTCGGAGGCTTGTTGCCCCCGCCATCGAGCGAGCGGGTGATGAGGCTGAGCCGAGAGGCCTGGCGCACGGTGCGCAGCCGGAAAAGCCCAAAACCCAAGCAGCAGCCTCCGGCCAGGATGCTCCCCGCCCAGAGCCTGATGGAGCGGGCGTGAGATACGGATGCAGGTTGCACGATCCGGGCGGGGCGTCCTGATGGGGTTGGAGCAGAGGTCGAGGGCTGGGAGGGAGCGATACTCGAATCCAGCGGCCTCGGCGGGGGGACTGAGGCCGAGGCCGGGTGTGCGGCCTCCGGAGCGAAGGCCCCTGTCTCCGGCAGGTTCGACGTGCCAAACAAAGGAAACTCCGGCGCCGATTCTGATGCCGGGCTGGACACAGATTCTTGGGAGGCGCTCGCCGGAGTTTCGGCGGGGCCCATATCAGGCGACGGCGGCTCGACCTTGACGACTGGCGCTCGGGTTTCCGGGGGTTGGGTTGTCTCAGGCCGCAGCTTCCTGCCGGAAAGGATGAGCGGCGGGGCCATTTGCGGCGGGAGGTTCTGCGGCGCCGGCGCGGGGGCGGGCGGCTCGGTCCGGACGACGGGCGCCTCGGGCGGAGGCCAGGGCGGGAACTCCACCGATCCAAATGCCGGCCTGACCGAACAACGGATCATTTTCCCGTTCCGGGCTCTCAGGACTGTCACCAGCGGCACCTGCCCATTCTGTTGCTCATTGCACCATCGCGCGTAATAGTCGTTTATTGGGTCATCGAATGGGGTGCCGCGCATTTTTGCGTCGCCGGCTGAAATCAGGATGACGGTAATCAGCTCCGAGTCCTTGACGACATTTTCGAGGGCCGGAATGACCTTCTCGAGGCTGGGCTGCTTTTCGCAGGCCTGGGCTTTTAAAAAGCCAAGAGCGCGCTGCGCAATGGCCGTCTGCTCTTCGGGCGACCATACCTGCAGAGGGAAACGCCCGGTGTAGAGGTCTTGGTTGAAAGTCCACAGCCCCAGCGTCTCGCCCCCCTTCAACTCGCCCTGCATCCCGGTGCTCAGCAAGTCCTGCACCGTCTGCAGCATCGCCTTGGAGCGGTGCCGCATGGAACGGGAAGTGTCCACGATCACCAGGTAACGGCTCGATGAACCCGCCGGCTCACCCGCCAGCGGAGAGGCTCCCATCATCAGGGCGAGCGCCAGCACGCAGTATTTTCGATATGCTCTCATCGTCGGCGCTCGAAGCGGCGCCGCTCTTTTCGGTTGTAATGTTTAATGTCGTCGGCCTGCTCGGCCAGCGCGCTCTCGACACTGTGGATGAAATTGAGACAACTGGACGCCAGCCCGCCCAGGCTCAACACCGTCTCCCGTTCGGCGTGGTCGTCGGTGACCGCCAGCACTTCGCCGTAGGGAGCGAAGCGATGGGCCGCCCGCTCGATCATCTGGTCGGCGGTCTGGCCGGGCTTCGAGTAGAGCACTTCGACTTCGGCAGGGGATGAAGCAGCCTGCGTGCCGGACGGCCCGCTGTTGCCGTCAAAGAAGATCGTGATGGGGGTGCCGACGGCATCCTGGTAGAGCGTGAGCCGCCCAATCAAGTCATCCCGGGCGGCAGCGGAATACCGCGGCTTGCCGGGAGCCAGCTCCGGCCAGCGGTGCAGGAGACTGTAGCCATCGATTAATATCCGCACGAACGCCATAATCTTATGATAAACCGGGCAGCCCAAACCGTCCAAAGACTTTGACATTGCAGAAAACCTAGAATGTGGCTAGAGTCTGATAAAGGCCGCACGCGAAAGAACAAGACTATGTATTTCGGCGTCGATTACCATCCGGAACAGTGGGTCTATCCTTACTCTGGAACGTCCGAGCATCCCGAGGCTGCCTGGGAGAAAGACGCGAAGACCATGCTCAAGGCGGGCATTAACGTGGTCCGCATTGGGGAATTCACCTGGGGCCTCTGTGAGCCGGAAGAGGGCAAATTCGATTTTGCCTGGCTTGGGCGGGTCATGGACATCATGGGCAAGGCGGGCATCAGCGTGGTGCTGGCAACGCCCACCGCGGCGCCGCCCACCTGGCTGGCCCGGAAATACCCCGAGATTCTGCCCATCGACGAACAGGGCCTGGTCAAGCACGAAGGGACCCGCCGGGCGGTCTGCCTGAATAGCGAGGTGTATTGGAAGCGGTCCAAGCTGGTGGTGGAGGAGATGGCCAAGGCGCTGGGCCGGCATCCCCGGCTCATTGCCTGGCAAATCGACAACAGCCTGGGCGGCAACTTCACCGAGGCCGCTTTCAACGAGGACACTCGCCACGACTGGCACGCCTGGCTGGAGGCCAAGTATGAGACCATTGAACGGCTCAACCAGCTCATGGGGCTGCGGCATTGGGGCCAGGTGGTCAGCCGGTGGGACGAGGTGCCCATGCCCATGACGGCCCCGACCGTGCACAACCCGGCCCTGGTCCTGGATTGGTGCCGGTTTTGCAGCGACACCATCGTTCAATTCGTGAGGATGCAGGCCGACGTGCTGCACGAGCTGAGCCCGAAATGCCCCGTGACGACCAATTTGCGTCCGCTCCTGCACCGCTTCGATCACTTCGACCTGGCCGAGGTAATTGATTTCGTTTCCATCGAAAACACGGCCGCCATCAAGGCCAAGGCCTCCGAGTTGGCCTGTGAAATCGACATGCTCCGCTCGCTCAAAAAGACCGGGATTCGCACGCCCGACGGCGACACCGGCTTTTGGGTCATGGAGCAGAAGGCCGGAAACGTTTCCTGGCAGGATGTAAACTCGCTGGTCCGGCCCGGGGTGCTGCGGATGTTTACTTACCAGCTCGTGTCGCGCGGGGCGACTGCGATCCTCTTTTTCCGCTGGCGCCAGCCCCGTTTCGGGGCCGAGAAATTCCACGGCGCGATCCTGGCGCACAAGGCGCGCACCGATGGGCGGGTGTTCCAGGAAGTGGCCCAGATTGGGGAGGAGATGAAGCTGCTGAGCCCCGCGCTTCGGGGCACGCGAGTGCAGGCGGAAGCGGCCATTCTCTACAGCCACGACAACGACTGGGCGTTGCAGCAGCCCAACCAGCCCAACAAGCACTTCGGCCTGCGCGAGCACATCCAACTGTTCTACAACGCCCTGCACGACCGAAACATCACCGTTGATTTCGCGCGTCCTGCCGAGGACCTTTCCTCCTACAAGCTCGTGTTTGCCCCATCCCTGCATTTGCTCTCCGGCGGGGAAGCCGATCGGCTCAAGCTCTATGTGCAGAACGGCGGCACGCTCATCGCCACCTTCAACACCGGCCTGGCCGATGAGCACAACATGGCCCCTGACACCGGCTATCCGCATGACATGACCGACCTGTTCGGATTGGAAGTGGTCGAGTTCGACCCGTTGCCTCCGGGTGAGGAGAACCACCTCACTTTCAAAGGCACTTTCCCGACCAGCCACCTCCACCCCGCCCGGCTCTGGTGCGACCTCATCGAGCCCAAGGACTGCCAGGTCATCGCCACCTACGCCAAAGACTTCTACGCCGGGCGTCCGGCCATGACGATGAACACCTTCGGGCTGGGCAAGGCGATTTACATCGGCACCCAGAGCCATCAGCATTTCTACAACGACCTGGTGCTCTGGCTGCGCCAACTCTGCAATCTGCATCCGCTCCTCAAGGTGCCCGAGGCGGTCGAGGTGAGCATGCGCCAGCGGGCCGGCACCCAGGTGTTTTTCCTGCTCAACCATCAGACCTCGCCCTTGCGCATCCAATTCTACAAACCGATGCACGACTTCCTGACCGGCAGCACCTTCTCCGGCAACTACGACCTCCAGGCCCATAGCGTCCTGGTCCTGGACGAACACCAGTCAAAAGGCCAATGAATCCCAGACCGCAGTGCAAGGGTAACCAGACGCAGGTGTCGAGGGCCGAGGGTCGAGTGCCGAGTGCCGAGGGAACGCGGCCACGCCCCCTCGGCCCTCGACACTCGGCCCTCGACACTCGCAGGTCTATAGCCTGCTGAACGCCCGTGCTCCCACTCCCGCCGAAGCACACCCCACCGCTTGGCCCTGGAAAAGTCAGTTCGCGTCAGCGTGTGCTGGCCCAGTGGCGGGGGATTGATGTCGCCCCTTTGGAGAAGGCGCAGACGCTGCGCGCTCAGGCCGTGGGCGCTCTGCTGCCTAAGGTAATGGGGGATTTGCGGCTGGACCGCCGCTTTAGCGAGGCCGAGATGATGAAGGTGTGGAACGACCTGCTGGACCCGAACATCGTCGCGCACGCTCAGCCGACCGGTTTGCTCAAAGGGACCCTTTTCGTCACTGTGGACAGCAGTGTCTGGCTCAGTGACATTGTGCGCTATCGGCGCAAAGAAATCCTCGAACGCCTGCAGCACAGCTTCGGCCGGAAGGTGATTGCCAGGATCTCCTTCCGGGTGGGGTGAATTATACCGGCACGACGGCTAACCAAAGAGCAGGGCCGAACTTGGCTTTGAACTTCTCAGCCAGGGCTTGGGCGGCGGCGGGGTTCTCGAGGAGGGCGAAGGTGGTGGAGCCGCTGCCCGACATCAGGGTGGCCGCGGCGCCGTTGGCGCGAAGGAACTCCTGGTACAGGGCCAGAATCGGATACTTTTCCAGGGCGGGGGCTTCCAGGGAATTGTAGAACTCCGCCGCGGCGGACCTGAGGTCCGCCGTCTGCAGGAGCGCAAGGAGTTTCCGGGCGCGTCCGGGGCGGCCATGCAGGGCCTCCGGGAAGCGGGCAAGCTGCCGATAGGCCCAGGTGGTCGCAATGCCAAAACCGGGGTAGATGAGGAGGAATGCCGTCCCTTCCAGGGCCGGAAAGGCCTCCAAGGCCTCGATTTGCTCCCCGCGGCCCGTCCCCAGGGCAGGGGTCGAGCGGAGGAAAAAAGGGACATCCGAGCCGCAGCGCGCCGCCAGAGAATGCAGGGCCTCGGGGCCGAGAGGGGCGCCAAAGAGTTCGTTCAAACCCAGGAGAGTCGTGGCCGCATCGCCGCTCCCGCCGCCCAAACCCGCTGCCAGAGGAATTCGTTTCTCAAGGTGCAGACGGACGCCCTGGCGGATGTGGGCGGCCTCGAGAAAGAACTCGGCGGCGCGATAAGCCAGGTTGCGCGGGTCCGTCGGCAGAGTGGGCTCGCTGCAAGTCATTTCAAGGCCCTGGCCGGTCCGGCTCAAGGTGAGACGGTCATACACACCGATGGGGTGCATGACCGTTTCCAGTTCATGAAACCCATCGGGACGCTTGCCAAGGATGTTAAGCAGGAGGTTGACCTTGCAAGGGGACTCCTTTTCAAGGGTCATGGGCCGGAGAAGGCGCCAACACCGGGATGCTGGCGCCGTCAAATCAGGCTTGCGCGAGGCAATTAGTGGGTGTCGAAAACCCGGAAACGGCTGTTGGGCACAAAGGGGGCGATGTCGCCGCCGCTGTAGCCCAGGTTGGTGTCGGTCGACAGGGCCGGGTCCTCGATCAGACCGGGCGTGTAATTATCCGGAAATACCGGGGCGGCAGCGAAATAATCGGTCAAGACCGGGTCGTAGGGCGGGAATGGAGAAGTGACCACCTCATAAAGGCCGATGCCGGTCCTGGCCAGCGTGCGGTTGAGTCCGCGAATCGCTCCGGTTGTGTAGCCCACGCCGGCGCCGTCAAACAGGCAGGACTGCTCGACTGTGCGGCGGAATTCGCCCATGCGAACGATTTCAAAGGTATTGCTCATGCCGCGCCCGAGTTTCTTCTCGGTATTGGCGCAGCCGCCGACGAGAACGCCAGCCACCAGGAGAGCGGCAAGGAAGGGGATTCGATTTCGCATAAATTATTCAGTTCTGCAATAGACAATAACGTGGTCAGGCAGGCTTTGTAAAGCATAATTCTTGACGAATGCCAAGCGGAGGTCCGATGTTCTGGGCTTGACCGGTGTCGCACATGCGCCAGCAATTTCAACCTCAATCGAGCCGCTTGAAACGGGCCGGGAGCGGCCTGATCGTGGTGGACATCCAGGAACGGCTGTTGCCGGCCATCTTCGAGAAGGAGCGCGTGACCCAAAATGCCGCGCGCCTGGCCAAAGGCGCCGCCATCCTCGGAATCCCGGCGTTTGCCACCGAGCAGTATCGCAAAGGCCTGGGAGCGACGGTGGCGGAAGTGGCGGCGGCGATCGCGCAGTTTGCCCCGATCGAAAAACTCGCCTTCAGCGCCTGCGGCGAGCCCGCGTTCATGGCGGCTCTCAGGGATAAGCAGATCTCGAGCGCCTTGCTTTGCGGCATCGAGGCCCATGTCTGCGTCACCCAAACCTGCCTGGACCTGCTGGAACAGGGAATTCGGGTCTTCGTAGCGGCCGACGCAGTTTCATCGCGCACGCCGGAAAACTGCCGCCTGGGCCTGGACCGGATGCGCCAGGCCGGAGCAGTCATCGTGTCCACGGAGATGGCGCTCTTCGAATGGCTGGGGCAGGCAGGCACCGAGGAGTTTCGGCAGATCTTGGCGCTGGTCAGGTGACAGGAAAATGCGGAGTGCGGAGTGCGGAATGCGGAGCCCGAGGCATTAGCCCTGATGGTTGGCACCGCGAGATACGCCCGACAGCTCAGTTAGGTGCGGCATGTTTATAGCAGCTTGGGCTGCCGTTCAAAATCCATCGCGTCATTTCCGGGTTGTGACGCAACTTGGGGGAGCAGGGTGGCGCCCTCATGCGCCCCCACTTCCATTTTCTTGAGCCGCTCTATCAGATCGGCAGGAGCGGTGAAGATCATTTTTTTGCCTCGTTTTTTTTGCGCCAGGACCCCGCGCTTTTCCAGGTCCAGCAAATCGCTTCTGGCGGTCTGGTAAACGACGTTGTGGCTCTCGCGGTGGCTGGCGATGGTGTACTCCTGGTCGGGATGCTTTAACGCGTGGCGGATCAAATCCGCCTGACGGTGGTTGAAGAGGTTTAGAGCCCGGAGCTGGGCTGTCACTCGGCGAACTTCTGCCGTCTTGCGGTCGATGTAAGCGTGAAGCTCCACGATGGCCCGGCGAATGACCTTGGTTTGCGCGACGATAAAGTAGGTGAGGTCATTGTCATCCGTCTCCGAATGCAGGAAGGAGAGGCCATATTGGACGGGGGCCTTGCGCAGTATGTTCGAGATGGAGATGAATTCCAAGAGCCAGTAGCCCTGATGCAGCATTTCCCAGTAAAATAGAGCACGTGCTGTCCGGCCGTTCCCGTCCACGAAGGGGTGATCGTAGGCCAGCCAAAAATGCAGGATGATGGCGCGGACAGCCGGGTGAACGAAGAAGGCGGGGGTTTGGGCATTCGCGAAGTCGCACATGGCCTGCAACCGGGTCTGCAGCTCAACGGCTGGGGGGGGCTCGTGAAAGACCTCGCCGAAGTCGTCGCCGACGACCCGGACCTCATCGGGTTGGCGCAAGCGTCCGGCGGCGGTGGGGTCGTCGAGGGTCCTGTCGGTCACCAGCTTGTGAATGTCAAACACTATGGCGGGCGACAGAGGCTCCTCCTTCAACTGGGTGATCCGGCGCATGGTCAGGTAGTTGTTGAGGATCATCTGCTCGCTGGTGTCACGCGGGGTTCGGCCGGTGCGAATCAACTCTTTGGCCACTTCGCGCGTGGTGACGGCGCCCTCCAACTGGCTCGAGGTGATGGCTTCCTCAATGAGCGAACGGATAAGGTAGTGGTCGCGGGTCTGCGGATTGGTGATCGGCTCCGGCACGCCGAGGGAACCACCGGCGCCAACATCAATCTGGTGCAACTCCAGTTGCACGAGGTCTGGCACGGAGAACTGGAAGGGTCGCCCTCGTTTGTCCAGGAGCGGAACCGGTTTGAGGGCTCCAAATCTTTGCATCTTGACGGCGAGCCACCATTCCTCGGAACTGACGCCAGACGGCGGCTTCAGATGTCTTAGCTTGTCCCAGTGCGGGTAATCATTGGCCGGCGTGGACTCGCGCGCCAACCCCATAATGGCGTCCCAGCGGTTGGCGGCAGAGGCTTGTTTCATGAGCTTAGCGAACGCCGGAGGTGTCGGTGGGATCTTCATATGTCAATTTGCTACTAATAAGTCGCAAATTAGCATCTCGTTGGCAAATGCTAATTTTAAATAAATTAGTACAACATTAGTAGAACCGCGATAATCACTGCTGCAACGCCCTTGCCACGCTGCCCATTAAACAGCGCTAAAGCGCATTGCGCAGGATGCCCGTCAATTCCTCGGCGGTGAGGGAGATCGGGTTGGCTTTCATGCTGCTGGCCTTGCCGGCTTTGTCCACCAGGCCGGCGATGTGCTGGGGGGTCAGTCCGTAAGCGGCGAGGCTCGGGATGAGCAGGTCAGCCACCAGGCGCCGGACCCACTCGACCCCCTGGTCGGCAGTGGCGGTGGCAGTGTGGGTCAGGAGGCGCGCGATTTCGTCGTAGCGATGCAGGGGCGGGCTGGCGGGCTGGCGTTGGCGCAGGGCGCGGAGGTTGGCCTCCATGACATGGGGCAACAGGGCGGCGCAGACGGCGCCGTGGGGGGCAGGGAACAGGCCGCCAATCGGCCCGGCAAAACCGTGCACGGCGCCCAGACCCGCATTAGCCAGGGCCAGCCCGCCGAACAGGCTGGCGATGGCCATATCCTGGCGAGCGGCGGCGTTCCGGCCATTTTCAAAGGCGGCGCGCAGGGAATTGGCGGCGCGGCCCAGGCCCTCGACACAGAGAGCATCGGTCATCGGGTTGGCGCGGGAGCAGACATAAGGCTCGATGAGCTGGGTCAGGGCGTCCAGGCCGGTGCTGGCGGTGAGGGCCGGGGCCAGGGCGTGCGTCAAGTCCGGGTCAACCAGTGCGATTTTCGGCAGCATCCCGAGGCCGCGGAGGCTCACTTTAACCCGGTGCCGGGGCGAAGCGAGCACAGCGTTGCGGGTGACTTCGGAGCCAGTGCCCGCCGTAGTGGGTATCGCAATGAAAGGGACCGAGGGCCGGCTCAGGGCCTTGCCGCGGCCGACGACTTCCAGATAATCGAGCAACTCGCCTTCGTTGGCGAGCATCGCGGCAACGGCCTTGCCGGCATCGATCGCGCTGCCGCCGCCCAGGCTGATGACGAGCTGACAGCCCTCTTGCCGGGCCAGGGCGACGCCGCCCTCGACGGTCTGGATTTCCGGCTCGCCGGTGACGGCGAACGCGACAGTCTGGACGCCGTGCCGGCGCAGGGCAGCCAGCAGCGGTTCGGCCCGGCCCGGGTCCCGGCCGGTCACCACCAGGGCCCGCGAGCCGTACTGCTGCGCCAAAGGGCCGATTTCGCCAAGGGCGCCGGGGGCGAAGATGATCCGTGTGGCGGTGGCGAAATCGAACCGGGGCATGGGGGAAGGATGAAGGATGAAGGATGTTTGGGATCGAAGGAGACTGGCCGGCTTGGCCCGGCGCAGGCCGCAGGATGAATCGCGCTTTCAGCGCTCCGGATTGTTTTTGGTGACTAAACCCAGGGCGTCGCCCTGGGCTGGTATGAACGACGCCTTCGGCGTCTGCGCTGCGCCCGCAGCGCTGGTTCCACGGTGCTCTCGAGGAATGCTACCGTGCTGCGCGCACTTTGCAACCAGTTCATACTCCATAATTCATCCTTCATAATTGACACTCTCGTATTTTACGCTGGCTCGGGGCTCGGCCATCATGGGGGCCACGGCGTCGCGCCAGGTTTGGTAGTGTTGGGTTTCCTTGTGGGCCGCGGGGGCTTGCGGGTTACGGTAGGCCTCGACCAGCACGAACCGGGTCGGATCGTCCTGCTGCTGGACGACATCGAACCGGGCGATGCCGGGCTCCTGGAGGCTGAGCCGCGCATTGTCGAGGGTTGCCCGTTTGAAGGCCTCGACCGACTCGGGCTTCACATGGACATGAACATGGACGACCAGCATAGGCATTCCTTTCGCATTCAATTTCACTGCCGACCGAAAGAATCCCTAACCCGCTTCGCGGCAAAAAGCAATCCGGCGAATCGTCGAGGCTTTCCTCTTGGTGGCTCAGGCCTTGAGGACCTGAGTTGTATCAGGCGTCCGGTCCTTCCATCAGGAACTCCGCTTGCACTGACACTGCTCGTGGAGCAGAACGGACAGTGCGGGCTCGTGATGCTGCCCACTCATTGCCACAGCCGGCGTCTTCAGCAAGCGCGCGAAAGTTGAGCCGTCCAAGCAAATCGGCAGTAATGGGGCGTTTCGAGTCCGTGAACGTGAGGGCCGCCAGGAACTCACGGCATTCCTCTGAGTTGAGAATCACGGCTACCACACGCGCTTCGTGCTCGCTCTCGAACGGCAAGAAGTAGCAAGTGTCGTCAAGGAGCACCGGCTTTCCCTCTGCTTGTCCCACCAACGCGAAGCGCGGGGCGCGGTGCAGACCCGAAACTCCGACCTTCCACGGGGCAAACGAGTAGTCGCCAATGCCGAACAGCGCGAACGGAATGCGGCTGGCGTAAATGGAGCTTTTCCGCGCCGCGAAAAGCTCGCGATGGGCGCTGAGGTAGCTCCAAGTGCGCGGCGCCTTTGCCGCGATTGCAGCCGTGTCCTCACCGACCCGCCGCTGGGTAACGACGACGAACCGCCGCGGCTCGGTGCGGTCGTTCGCAAGATCGGAACACTTCAGCAACGGGAACAAGTAATCCGGCTCAATGGAGACTTTCTCTCCGAGCTTGTTGTGCAGCACGCCGTCCTCGTTGCGCAAGAGCTCCATCACGGAGGCGCAGTCATGCTTCACGCCGGAACGCCACTGGTAGGGGCAGAGTCCCTCCAGATGCCGGAGCCGGCGGTAGGTGCGGAGGTCGGAAACCAGGTCCTGCCCGGCCAGCCCGAAAGTGGCCGAGGGGCGCTTCACTGCAAGGCCGTCGAAAACCTCCGCCTCGGCCGGCCCGGCTTCGCCTGTCCGCGCCAGCAGCAGGCAGGCGTCAACCGACGCGCCAAAATGCTTCTTCGCGTCAACCAGGCGCAAGGACGCCTTGGCGATTCTCCCGTCATTCTGCCAGCCGAAGCGCAGCAGCTTGCGAGCGGTGGCTGTCTTGCAGAGCATGGCGATGACAGCCGCCCGTCCGCGGAGCGCGTTCAACAGACGGATAAGCATCCATTCGGAGATGTCGAAGTTGGATTTGCCTGTGCGCGCTTCGATGCCGCGGAGCTCGAGGAAGTTCTCCTTCGCAGGCAAATTCGAACCATTCATGCCGGAGACGGTCGCGTTGGTGACCCACGGCAAATTCCCCAGCAGGAGGACACTGCCATGAATGTTCGAAAGTTCCGCGTCCCAATCATGCGCGAAGAAATCCTCGCGGCCGAGCGTGGCGCGCTTTAGCGCGCCGGCTTGAGCCAATGCCGATTCCGCCGTCTGGACATGGCCGCCGTTGATGTCCCACCCAAGAAGCCGGGCGGTCGGGAAGGCTTCGGCCGCGGCGACGAGAAATGCGCCAAGTCCGCACGTCGGCTCCACAATGCAATCCGCCTCGACCCCTTGCGCAACCAGCAGTGAACACACCTCGCGCGCCAGCGCCAATGGCGTCTGGAAGTCTCCGAACTCAATTTTGTTGTTGCTCATGCGAGTCTCAAAACTCCCGCCACCTTTCCGGCCTGCTCGATAACGCGCCCGTATTGAAGCCGCCACTGAAGCGCGTTCGAGATAGTCAGCTCCAATTCTACCGCTGTTTCAGGGTGAGCGCCAGCGTTGGGTCGAGCGGGTAGCGGCCGAAGCGTTCGCCGTAGAGGGCCAGGCCGCCGGGCAGGGAGGGGTCGACTTCGAGGCGGATGAGGAATTGCTTGGCGGCGGCGGCGGCGCGCAGCGACTCGGGCGGGATGAGGGCGTTGATGAGATAGCCGTATGAGCCGGCTTCGCGGAGTTTGCGGTCGTGTTTTTGGGCGTGCCAGGAGAGGATGCCGCGATGGTCGGCGGGGTCATTGGGGAGATCGAATTGGCCGAGAGACACGCCGGCGAGACGGACGCGCACGGCGCTGGGGAAGCGAAGGGTATCGGTCATGGGATAGGCGTTAGGATTGCGGCTGGGGTCGTGGGTGCCGCGGCCCAGCATGAAATCGCCATCCTGCCGGGCCGCCCCTTGGCGGTCTTTGCCGAAGAGTTGCTTGGCGGAGGCCTCGAACACGAGTGAAGCGCCGGCGATGGCTTCGGGGGCCAGTCCTTCCGGCCAGGGCAGGCGAAACTCGAAGAAGCCGGCGCCGGCGCCGTTGACCTTGAGGCCGTCCAGAACGTTCCATTGTTTGAGCGACCATTGGGCGGCGGTGAAGGCCGAAGGGGCGAAGCGAAGCAGACGGACTCGGGCGCCGTCGAACTCGAGTTGTTCGTCACGCGGGGCGGGGCCGTTGGCGACCAGGAAAGTGGTGAAGTTGCGATGCAGCACCAGGCCGGCCGCGTCTTCGAGGATGAGGCTGAGCACCACCAGGGCCGGATGATCGGGCAGGGTGGCCCGCAGCGGTTCGAGCTCCTTGGAGAGCCAGGGCTGAAACTCGATCTCGCGGAAGCTTTGGGAGTACCATTGGGCCCGGCCCAGGGTGTCCCAGCCGCTCAGAGTGGCGCGCAGGCGCAGGGGCCCGGCGGGCGCGCGGCCGGTCAGGAACGAGGCCCAGAGCGGGACGCTGACCTCCTGGCCCGGGCGCGCGTCCCGGCAGAGGTCGCTGCCGGTGGAGAGGTAGAACGGGCCGTGGAGGTCGCGCAGGCTCATGCCCGGGACGAGCTCGTCCAGGCCGGTGGATTTCTCGGAGCGGTCAAAGCGGTAATAGCCGTTCCATTCGTTGATGACGTCGTGGTGCTCAGTGTAGAGCCAGCCGCAGATTTTTGGGTGGCGGCGGAATTCGTTCATCATCAGGTGGTAGTCCCAGCTCCAGTCGCAGTCGCCGGTGCTGCCGTCGTAGCCCCAGACATTGCCGCATTCGCTGTTGAGCAGAGGCTGGGCGGCCTGGGCGCGGCCGCCGATGAAATTCCATTGGGAGCCGGGAAAGGTGTCGTGGGTGACCTGGTCGAGATGGTCGCGCCAGGCATAGCCCGGGAGATAGGCATGCCAGGAATTGATGTCGGTGGCGACGTGGTCATGGTTGCAGGGGGAGTTGTCTTCGACGAGCCGCGTGGGGTCGAGCTGTTTGGCAAGACGATAGATCCCGGCGACCCATTCCTGGGTTTCGGGCTGGTAACGACGGTCGGCGCCTTTGCCGCTTATCAGGCCCCAGGTCTCGTTGAAGGGGACCCAGGAAAAAATGGCGGGGTGGTTGAAATCGCGGCGAAGCATGCCGCGGAGGGTCATTTCGATTTCCCCGCGCATGTCCGCGTCGGGTTCGCCCCAACTGTTGGGCACGTCGGCCATGAGCAGCAGGCCCAGGCGGTCGGCCCAATAGAGCTTGCGGGGCACGTCCACTTTGACGTGGAGCCGGTTGGCGTTGAGCCCCAGGCGGCGCGAACGGAGAATCTCATCGCGCATGAAATCGTCGCTGGGGAAAGTGTAGAATCCTTCGGGATGATAGGACTGGTCGAGGGTCATCCGGAGGTAAATCGGCCGATCGTTCAAGGCGATGTAAGGAAAGCCAAGGCCCGGCACGTTCACGACGCTGATTTTTCTCATGCCGAAGCAGGAGGCGACGCGGTCCTGGGCATTGCCCGCGCGCAAGAGGGCCTGGACTTCGTAAAGAAAGGGGTCCTCGAGCGACCAGCGCCGGGCGTTGGGTATCGAGACCGCGAACTGGACTTGAGTGGCGCCTGAGGGCACGGGATGGGAGGCGTCGGGCAAGCCGCCGGTCTTGAACTCGAGCCTCAGCTCGGCGCCTGCCGGCGCGGGGGCGCTCAAGCCGGCCGTCACAGTGACGTTCGATTGGTCGAGGTCAGGGGCGAAATGGAGGCTCTCGAGCCAGGTCTGGGGGCGGGCCTCGAGATAGACCGTCTGCCAGATGCCACGGGCGTTGCCGTAGCCTTGTTTGCCCTCGAGCTTGAAGGCCCGAGCCGTATCGTCCACGCGCAACACGAGCTGATGGTCCTGGCCCGGCTTGAGGCGGGGCGTGAGCTCGAACTCGAAGGGAATGTAGCCGCCGCGGTGAGTGCCCAGCGGCTGTCCGTCCAGCCAGGCCCGGGTCTCCCAGTCGCAAGCCCCGATGATCAGGAACACGCGCCGGTCTTGCCAATCGTCGGGCACGCGCACGGCGCGGGCATACCAGGCGATGGGAGCCTCATCCTGGACCTTGGACAAGGCCGAGCCCCATGGGAACGGCACGATGATCGTCTGGGAGAAATCGGCCGGACTCTCGAACCATTTCCCGGCAACGCCACGGTTCTCCTTGTCGAACCGGAATTGCCAGGGACCGTTCAGGTTAAGCCAGGCCGCGCGTTGGAAATCAGGCCGGGGATGCTCGGGCAGGGGAATCGAGGAATCGACTGCCCGAATCGTGAGACTCCAACCAGCACTGAACCAAACGGCCAGCAGGACTTTGAGCAAGCGAGTTGTCATAAATGAACCGCATGATAACCGGAGGAGGCGGGGGACGGAAGGCAGAAGTCGGAAGCGTAGCGCAGTAAATTCTGCGGGCGAGGATTTCACCGGGCGGAGCCTGATTTTCGTTGTGTTTGAGGGCGTTGCCTCAGACGCAGACGAGCTTGACGCCCGTCCTTTGCAAGGCATGTAGCCTGGAATCCGTGGTCGCAAGCAAATTTGAGTCACCTCGCGCGAGTGCAGTTGCGGCGTGGATAGCATCTGTCCCTTCAATTGCGCGAGACTCGCCCTTGAACCAAACGTGCGTCGGCACATCAAGAAAGGCGGGCAGTAAAGTTTCATCCCACGTTGCAACGCTAACCCAATCCGGGGGTTGCTCCGAAAATGCCTCGACTTGATCTATCGAAAAGCGGTCCGAGACGATGTTGTCCCATCGACGTGCCATCTCGATAAAGGCAAATGGCGAGATAATCACCAAATCAGTTGAGACCAAATCCTGCGAGCTGTGGAGAAGCACGATCCGATTCAGTTCCCGGGCTGCACGCTGCGACAAAAACGTCCCTTCGACGAACCTGCCTTGGCCTCGGTTCGCGACCAGGCTGGAAAAGAACTGCTCGAAAAAATCACCGAGCACGCTAGTATCCAGGATGAGGTCCGCCATAATGAAACGTCCGCATCAGGGTCCGTCTTCCACATCCCATCCCCACTGCTCGCGGAGCAGTCGCACGCTTAACGCGTTCGCCGAACCCTCGGGCGTCAGACCCGATGCGACCGCCGGGTCGAGCAACCGTTCGCCGTCCATGCCCTCGGCGAAAAGGCCTTTTTGAACCGCGAACCCATCAAGCTGAACAACCAGGACGCGCCCCCGCTCGACGACTTCGTGAAAGGCGGTTGCAGCTTCTCTGATACGCCTCGCCCCACCCCGGTCGACGCCCTTCCGAATTCTTTCCGCGGCAAGGAACAGGTCTGCGACGTGGCAGATTGCAATCCCGCCGAATTGGGATGCATCAAAATCGTCTCGATCTTGCGCCAAGAGCTCTCGTAACTTGCCAATGGTGAGGCACTTCATTTGGCCGACACGGGGGATTACTCAACCAACCTGACTTTCACAGCAGGCAATGGAACTTGCTGTTCAGGTTCCTGATCCGAACCAGGCTCAGCAGCGGATGCCACCTCTTCCACCAGTTGTTTGTCTATTTGAGGCAGTGATCGACCCGCCGCACGTTCCACAACACGGTGCAGCAGATTGAGAGTCCGGCCCGGAAGCCCGTTTGATTTCATCAGAGCCGCGACCACGGCTTCTTCGGTAAAGGGCTGAATCCCGCTTTGCTCGTTACCAGGGCTCCTGAAGTAATCAAGATAGACCTTCACCAACGGAACTGCTTTTTGTTCGGTCAATTGGGGGAAATACAGCGTGCATTGGCGTGCGTCCGGTTCGTTTAGCGGGGCGAGCCGGTCCAGACCGGCAGCCTGCCAGTACGGCAGGAGCAGCTCTTGGATCAGGGGATGGATAGTGAGCAACAAGCCGTAAAACTGAGACCTGGCGTTCTGACAGTTTCCATCTATCAAGTAAAACCGCAAGGCGTCCGCGAAGGCGCGGCGTTCAAGCAAGTTCTGCGGCATCACTATCTTCTCCACTTCGTCGACGAGGAGCAGGCCTTTCGTGAAATCGGCGGCTTGAAACACTTTGACCAGCGTATCAAACAGAAGGTTTCCGCCATCGGTCTTCCAAGCAGCGTCGTGCAAATTAGCGAACCACTGCTTCCGGAGACGCGATGAGTCATGACCCTCGTAAGCCAGGAGCATTGCCCAGTCGGGGGGAACGCCACCTGAGACCAGCCTCTGCCGAGCCCATTCACTTAGATCTCCAGCAGAGACTCCTCTGTCATGGAGCCATTGTGTGCTGCCGATCGTGCTTTGAAGGTCCTGAGCCGACGCTGCCTCCGTCAGGACAGGCTCCGGGATCAAGCCGGACAGCGCACGCACGCGGCAAATCGCAATGCTTATGAGGTTTTGGTCAAGCATGGTCCTGAGCACTAGTCTGCAGAACTCCCAAAACTTCCTGGACGGTGGAGTTGGAGCCGGCACGACGTAGAGAGCCGCAAGGACGGCAGCCCCGTGCGAGGCTGCGTCGCCAAGGTCTTTCATTAACTCCCTTTGCTGATGCTTCAAAAACGCGGACTTGCCTATGCCGCGCCCTTTCCTCGATGCCTGATCCATAAGAAAGGCGATTGCGGGCGCCTGTGGGTGTTGGCTCGTCGGGATTAACAGGCGGTAAAACTCCCCTGTTTTGTCGACGTGCAAATCCTCGCAGTAAATGGTCCCGTTTACACGCGGGTCGTCGCTTTCAGGGTTCAACGACGGCTGGTGAGGGAAAGGATTATCCCTCAAGCCCAACGTGGCGTAGCGGTCCACGTTCGGCTGGACGTGTATTGTGGGGCGTCGAAGTAACGAGGAACTCATGTTTTGCTGCTCCGGATTGCTATCAATGACTGAGGCACCTTTTGGACATAGACGGGTCGTTGGTTCAAGCCTACTGCATTGCGCTGCTCTGGACGCATATCACTCTCCAAAGAGATCGAGATAAGGCGGCCCTTGACCGAGATGTCGCGAAGGGTTTCTTCGTAAGCGATCTCGATCAACTCGTCGAATAGATCGGCGCTAAGCCTCAGGCGCCGGCAGACCTCATCGCGGACAGCCAGCAGGGAAACATAAAACGCCCCCAATCGTTTTGACTCGGCTTGGTAGCTCTCCAGCAGGACAGCCAGGAAGCTCTCTCGGATCCAGTTCCAGGAGGGGCGGAACAAAAACAGGGGCTTTCCGGCGGCGTCAGATACGCCTTCGACCTTCTCGAAGGTGTCCGCCGGGGCTGCACTGCGGAAGGCACCACAGGGAACGATAATTCTCCCCGAAGCTGCCGGGTGGTAATCCGTATAGAAAATGAACTCGAGTTCGCTCAACCTGGGGCACCAAACTTTGAACGCGCGTGGGTGTATTGGTTGGGGCAGATCCGAGAAGTCTGGTTTGTGGCCGCCTGGAGGGACAGCGCAGAGCATGAGTTCTACGGTTGCCTCGCGCATGGCATGCAATAGCCTTCCGCGGACCCCGAACGTCGTCTGCCGCCCTGAACCAAGTCCTGTTTTCGCACGGCTGTTTCGAGGCGGTTTGCCTGACGCAAGATCGTTCCATGTGCTGCGAACGGCTTTGAGCCAAGTGCCTTCGTTCAGGGGGAAACTACCGGGCATCAGGCGGTTTGCTGTTCGTGCGGCCTCCAACGCCTCCAGATGCAGTTCGGGTGTCCAAGCCGAATCCTTCCAGTTCCTCCGCTCGCCGACAAAGCCTCGTCTTGGGGCGGGCAGTACAACCTCTCCCTGGCCGGAAGGGTTTAGTGTGTATAGCCTTGCAATGAACCATGCCGGTATGACGTAACGTTCGTTCAGCCGTTGCGCCACGAGACGGCGGAACTTAACTTCGTCCGATTGGCTGAGTGCAGCTACGGTCCTTCCCTCTTCCGTGATGATGAATCTCAGCCGGTCCGTCTCGTCCTGGCGCAGCCACCCAAAGCGCGCCAGGATGGAGAGCAAGCCACGGACGTTCGTTTGGGTGGGTTTCTGCAGCAAGAGAAACTTGCGAAATCGGTTACGCAAGCCTTCTTCCGGAGAACTCAGCTTTTCGGGTGTGATAAACGGTTCTCCGAGGGCTATCCGTAGCACTTCTCCATAGAGGTGATAGTCGATCAGGGAGTTGGCATCCCGGTCCTCCGGGAGCCTCCACCGGGCAGCATGCACCCCGTCGCGTGGCGAGGCCTTGCTTTCAGAGCGAAGATCCACCGTCTTAATCACAAATGCAAATTATGCCTGATTTCCATTATTGGGAAGCCCCTTTTTTCCGGCAGCTCCGTTGAGGGGTTAAGCACTGCTTAACGACGCAGGGTGGCGGCTGCTTTACCCCGCTTTTTGGCCGATGGCGGAATGACCTCTCCCTTTCAAGATGCGCCCCCGGATTTCGATTTGCCGGCCTCTGCCATGCCTGGGCGCTCAGGTGCCGCGTCAGGCACACCGGAGGTTCCGATGCATCACCGGCCGGGGCGCAGGGCAGGGCCGGGGCCGAAGGCCTCGATGAACTTCAGGACGGCGCGGACATCGTGGTAATTGGCCTTCCAATTATGGGCCTTGGCGGTGCTCCTGGGTTGGCCATCGGCAGCGACCGATTCCAGCCAGATGGCGTCGGGGGGATTGACCTGGTGAGCCAGGACAAACTCAAGCAGTTTGTCCAGGGCTTGGGCCTGGGCCTGATTTGCCTTGTGTTTGAGGGCATCGGTCAGGGCGGCGAGCATCTCCGCCTGCACCCACCAGATTTTTTCGGTATCGGTGGCGGGGCGGTTGTCGAGGCCACGGCTGTAGAGTCCGCCTCGGGCGTCGTCGAAGCCATATTTGAGGGCATGGTTGAGATGGGCGTAGAAATGATCCCAGGCGGGGCTTTGTCTCAAAACGGTTTGCGCGCGCACCAGGAGCCAGGCGAACTCGACATTATGGCCATAAGAGAGCCCGGCGCTGGAGGGTTCGGTGGCCAGTTTCCAATCCGGATGGCGATGGAAGGCTGACTGGCCGGGGTCTTTGGGATAGAACCAAGTGGCGTTGATTCGGAGCGCTTCGGCCAGGGACTCAGCGACCTCGGGGTCGTGAGTGGCCTCGTACAACTCGGTGAGCGCCTCCATGAGGTGCAGATGCGTGTTGGCGCTCTTGCAGCCGGCCACTTCCACGATGGCTTCGGCCCTTGGGTCCATGATCGGCGTCCAATCACGCTCGAAGTGTTCGAGCCACCCGCCGTGCGTGGCATCGTGAGCGCGCTTTTGCACCACCTGGTACAATTCCATGGCATTGGTGAGGGCGCCCCGGTCGCCGCCGGCCCGATAGTACTCGACAAACGCGTAGATTACGAAGGCCTCCCCGTAGAGCAGCTTGCGCTCGTTCAGGGGCTTGCCGGCGAGATCGGTCGTCCAGTAGTAGCCGCCGTTTTGTTTGTCCAGGAAATGCTCGAGCAGGAAGCGGTAGCCCTGTTCGGCAGCCTTGAGGTAATTGCGTTGGCCCTGGCTCAATCCCTTGATGTGGGCATGGGAAAAGCCCCAAACCATCCGCGCCTGCGTGACGATTTGCTTTTCGCGGGCGGGCGGGGCCTTCCTGGCGGCGTCATCGGAAAGGACATAGCCGCCGTTTTGGCGGTCAAGCGCGGTGTCATACCAATAGGGCATGACCTTCTCGACGAGTTGCTGGCGCAATTCGGCGGCGTACTGCGCGCGGTCTTTGGCCACGCTCAGGCCCGTGGTTGCGCCCAGCAACGCCAGGCTGAGAATCCAATGAAGAGAGCGCGGAGAAGAGATGGCTCGCCGGTTGCGAGCAAATTGGTTTGTTGCGGGACAGAGAGAACGGCGGCCTTCCGGTCCGGCATAGGAGCGCCCAATATTGGTCATAGACCACTCATGCCCAAAAGCCGGCGCCAAGGCAAGCCGCTTCGCGCGCGAGGGGGCGCGGGGTATCCGCGAATTGCGCGAATTGACGCGAATGGCGGCCGCTGCGCGCGAGGGCGCAGGCCGGTTGGGGCGGACGGTGGGCGATTCGCGGCGCGAGAGGTCATAATTGGTTAGAACCGGTGAGATGGAGGGACGAGGATCGGCTCCTTTGGGTGGCCAACCATCGGGCCCTGAGCCGTCAGTCCTACAGATTGTATCGCGTTCACAGGCGAGAGTTTTCGCATATTCCAGGGCGCGAGGGTAAATGCTCCACTGGCTGTATTGGCTGCATTGGTTGCATTTTGACAACAGTTCCGGGGGTCTATGGAACTGGATTTTTTTGACCAATGAACCTCGCCATCGCCGACAAGAGCTTCGATGCGGTCCAGGGCCTTATGTGAGTTTCTGGGCTGGGCGCGACGGGTCCCCACTGCGGGCCAGCAGCGTCGTGGGCTATGGCGAGACAAGCCGAAAGAAAAGCTGTTCGCTGCTCCTCACGGCAAAAGGCTGCGGGTAAACCCCTGTCGCGTTGTTAACAGTGAAGGCCGGTCCCGTGTTCGTCCACGTGCTGAGGTCAGTCGAAACCTGCAACTGATAATTCGTGCCAAGCCCAACACCATTGAACGACAGCGTTACCGCCCCCAAGCTCCGTGCCAGGCTGAGCACGGGCAGTTGCTGAGAAGGCGTGTAATTATAAGGCCGGGCGCGGTATCCGTTCTCGGTTGGTG
>Ga0187853_10001040_pt1 | contig 26506 bp, 24 predicted proteins | sample June2016WEW_6_10_2_FD_132417 | JGI IMG/M metagenome (GOLD analysis project Ga0187853, IMG submission 132417) | Peatland microbial communities from SPRUCE experiment site at the Marcell Experimental Forest, Minnesota, USA - June2016WEW_6_100 | ecosystem: Environmental > Terrestrial > Soil >... | reverse complement strand
TCCTGGCCGAGATTCAAAGCACGGCAAAGGTCCGGATTACGGCCCAGTGGGACGGTCCGGACACCGCCAACCCCTCGTCGGATGGTTCGAAACGGCTGCACGGAAACGCGATCCTCGGTGAAGTCCAAGCCGCCGATTGGATCGCTGGCCCCGGCTTGGTGCCGCTGCCTCGCATGCACCTGCGCCATTCATTACCTAGCACTGGTTTTCACTTGGTCACCTACCGTGCCGTTGCCTCGTCGCGATTCAAAGAGCATTACAGCGATGAGAAGGACCCGTCTAAGTTCGAGGGCGAGAGCCCGCCGGCACGCGTGCCGTTTCTGAATTGCGCCGTACCTCCGGCTCCGGCTTTTGCCTACCTGGTCCCGACGTTTGAATGGCGTCAAGAGCCGATCACGTGCCCGGACCCGATCACGGGCCAAAAGGGGGTGCGCCAGTTTCGCAGCCAGCGTCTTGGTTGGGTTCGGTTATTCTTCTCGGGCGCCTGGAACGTAACTGGCGATGACGAAATGATCGGGGTGCTTCTTTGGGGCGGAGAGGCGCGGCCCGAGGAGGCCTCGAGAATGAGGCGCTCAGCCACTTGCTGGGGGCTGGATCCCATCCGGTCATTTGCTGCGAATCCCAGCTTCGGACCTTCCAGCTTCGGACCGAGGCGAAGCGATCTCGAGGGTTACGTCATGTTCACGCCGGGCGAGATTGCCGATCTGCCTGGAGTGATCAGTCGTCTCCGCGCCGCGGACCTTCACTCGCGGGAGTTTGCCAATCGGCTGGACCTTTCCCCCGCAACCCGGCGCCGAGTCCAGGCGTACAGAGGGCAGGAGGATTTCGAGTTGCGGCGGATGCTCGCGGAAGACTTCGACCGTGCTATTCGTCTCGGGGGGGTCAGCGGCCGCACCCTCACGGAACGACGCGAAACCCTTCGTTCCGAATTTGCACGCACCAACCCCAAGACGAACCAGTCGGACTTCGCGCTGCTGCCGGAACATTTGTTTGACGTCAGCAACAGTGACTTCCGACGATTGCCTCTTCCGAAAGCGGCCGACGGGGTTTACGTGGTCCCTTACCAGCCGCAGTATGATGCCGAGCGGCAACTCTGGTACTGCGACATTCGCGTTAACAGCCTGCCCGCGGAGTACACGTTCCTCCGACTGGCGATTGGCCGCTTTCAACCGCATTCCACAGACGGCTGTCACTTGTCCGAGGCGGTCTTGGCCGATTTCGCTCAGCTTGCACCGGACCGCATGCTGGTGGTGTGGCGCGACCCGGCGGTGGCATCGGGAAAGGTGTTGCGAGTTCAGGTTCACGGCACGGTTCCCTCCGCCGATTCAACGATCGAGATGGACGTGTACCGCCAGGATGATGAGGGCGGCTGGATTCCCGACAAGGAAATCGGTTGGGCCGACGACGCATCGCTGGGGCACGGGGCCCTGCGCTCCGGGAGCCTCACCTGGAAGCAACGAACTGGTCCGAGGCGTTTATTTGTCCGGGAGCTCCCCGTGGGTGATCTCCGCCCGGACGCAAGCGAGTGCCGCTCCTTTCCCTACATGGACATTCTAGACCTGTGAATGGACACCCTAAACCACGAATAGTAAACCATAAACCAGTAAGTCCCACAACCGGGGCCAACCGGGGCGGACAACCCGCCCCCCGCAAACCGTATGAAGAAACCGTCCCCCTCCAGTTCTCGCAAGAATCGCCCTACGATTATTGATTTTCAACGCCATTGTCCCTGGTCAGTGATCGGCAACCCCGGCCGGCACGGGGACTGCGCGTCCATAGTGGTCCGAGATCCGTCGCTCGGGATCGTCGCTCCTTTGAGAGTGCGGGAAGAAGGCGGGTACACCGGGCTCGACCTTGGACGATCGGCGCAAATCGATCTGGATTACGAAGTCAGCGGATTCGAAATCATGGCGGCGACGTTCCTGGAGCCCGGCGTGGTCGAGGTCTTCGACCTCCAAGGCCGTCTGATTGCTGTGGTACCCTTTCAGCGGATGGGCAATATCGGCCGAGCCGGACTGGCCAGGGCCGGGATCAAGCGATTGTTTGTGCGCTCCCCCCAGGGCGGCGCCCTTTGCCTTGTGCTGAAGCTGTGCGGTGAGCCGCCGGTGACCAAAGGCCGATCGGCCGTTGGGCGCATGGCGGCGCGCGACGAGTTAAGCGAAGACGATTGCGCCGCGGTGGTCTATGGCGAAACGGGAACCCTCCGCGCCCCGGGTGGCGATGAGGACCAGTTAGTTACCGGCCGCACGTTCATCGCCGCCGTCGCCTACGCCCGATACCTCGACGATCCGAGCCGCTTTGCGCCAAAAAAGCGGCCGACTGACGACGAACTCCAGGACGCCGGGATCAAGAAACACTGGGACCTCTGCATCGCAGCGGCGAAAGCCGGAAAGCAACTGGGCATTGGAAACTGCTTGCACTTCGTCGTCTGGCCGATTGACAGCGCGGGTGTGGGGCCGACGGATTCTCCAACAATCCCTGATGCCTGGCCATACCAGGAAGTCGCGAAAATCACCGAACGCTACGGGCCATTCAAGAGCTATAGCAAGCCGTTGAGTGACGCTACTTACATCTTCAAATATTGCGGTGTGCGGGTCTAGCCTCCGTTGGTTGTCTTATTGACCTTTGGAGCGGTTGGGAGAATTAGCGCCCGGTCGCGACCGGTTCTCATATGCGCGACTCGCGATCCGCCGAACGGTTTCATTCTGCCAACCGGTCTTAGCCTGTTGAAATACTGCTGTTCATGAGCGTACGCAGTCCTCCAGGTCGGTTTGAACTGGAGTTGCGACAGCCAGAACGGAGCAGATCGCATAGAGATCTGTTGCGTGTTGTGACGTCAGGCAGGCCGCGGTTTCGACTCGAAGTGTGAGGGCTGTACTGTAGAGCCTGTCCCAAAAGGGCGGTTTTCGGGAGCAACATGAGAAGTGATAATCTACTGACAGCTCAATATCAGTAGCATTAGGTTCCACTCCTTGCGCAGCGGTGTTTTTGGGAGAACTCGACCGCACCGGTACACACCGCGTCCTCGGTTTCTCGTTTTGGAAATCGGCCGCGCGGTTTCTCAGGCCGCCCGGCGGGTGGCCTCGGCTTTCTCCGCTTGCGGCAGCCGCGCGAGCACTCACAGATTATGCACCAACACCGTCCAGGTCACGGTCAACTCCGGGCGTTCAAAGCCTTTGCACCGCATGCGTCCACCCAGGAAGACATTCTTCACAATGCCGATGCGCCCTTCGGTTTGCGCCCGTCGCCGCTGCATGCGCTTGAATTTCCAGGAACGGTTCCGATGGCGGAGCTGCTTGGGCGAACGGGGACAGATCGCGTTGAAGATCTTCTCTTCGTCCAGCCCGAAGCGGTTGAGCTCGCTATCGAACCCCCGGTCGCCCGCCGGCGCTTTGGGGCCTGGTGCGTAGGCTTCCTGCATGCGTGCCACCGTACGCGGCAATAAGGCGGCGTCGGCCGGAGCACTCTCGCGGAACAACTCCCAATCCAGGATCAGCCCTTTGGGATTCTCGGCCAGGAAGAGCGTGTTGCCGAACTCCACTTCGGCCCCGGCTTTTTTGCGCACAATCACCTGGACGTCCGCTTCATAGAGGCTGAGGATCTTTTCTTCATTGGGCACGAGTTGGCCCTTCAAGATGCGCTGGCGGGCCTGTTGGCGGGCCGCCGGCAATTGCTCCAGGACTTGGTCCGTCCGGCCAAGCACCTGCTCGGCTTGTGGGCGGGTCCAGTCGGTTTGCTCCCAATGGGCGTCGAGCAACTGGCGATACCGGCGGGCGTGATTGCGGACGGTTCCGACCAGGCGATCCATCTGGCGGAGGGTTTGTAGGCGCAGGCGCCGGCTTTGGACCTGATCCTGGCGACGCCAAGCATGGGTCATTTGATGCACAGCCCATTGATGCGGCCGATGAAGCTCTCCGGTTCCTCCATGCGGTGCTTGAGTCCCTGGTCGCGGATGAGCCGGACCGAGCCCATCAGGGTGCGGGTGGCATCGCGCAAGAGCACCCTGTCCCAATAGAGGAAAGCCTTGCGGAGCAGGGCTGGGATCGATGCGGGCCTGATTTAAACCCGCAGGAATCGGCACGTCGGCACTGAAAAGGCCCTCTATGATGGTTTTGTCGAGGCCCGCCGTCGGGTGGTCGAAATCATCCCGCGGCCGAGACTCAGGTGATCCGGGCGCCCATCTTCCTTTCCCCGACGGTTTGGCTCCACGAACGGCCCAATGATCGGCGGCTCAAACAGGTTCTCGAGCATCTTGGGAATCCTATCGTGACGGCTCCCTCTTTGCCAGATTAAGGATTCCCCACATCTTGTTGGGCCACGTTCGTGGGCTTGTGGTCTCGAAAGTCAGCCCTGGCCGTTTCTGCCGGGCACACCATCCAGCCGCGTGTGGGCGATGCTCCCCTGCCAGCCTCGGCGTACCCAACCGGCGGACAGCTCCAGGCCGAATTGGGGCCAGTCGGGTGGGATAGGGAGCTCGGCCAGCTCGACCAAGGCAAACCCGGCCATGCGCATTTCCTCTTGGCGGTTTTGCACGAACCAGGCGCCGACCAGCGAGATGAACACGATGTTGTCGGCCACCTGCATGGCCTTCTGCAGGAACGCGCGGAACTGCGAATACGGGGGGTTGCTGACGATCCAGTCCCAGTGCCCTTTGGCGGCCAGGAAGTCCCGGCCGGCGGCGAGGTCGCACCAGTCGCAGCCGGGGATCGCCTTGACGAATGCGCCGCCGCCCCTGCACGGTTCCAGCACTCTCCCGGAGGGCAAGAAATGGGCCACGATGGCCTTCGCCAGCTCGGCGGGCGTCTGGACGTCGTCGTTGCCGCCGTTGGGCAGCAGAGGGTTGCCGTTGACGCCAAGCTCGATTGCCGCCTGACGGATCAGCCGGGCGGTTAGAGGTCCTCCCTCAGCCATCTCATCGGCGAGTCGAAGCACTTCCTTGCGCATCTCCCGTGGCACCCGCGCCAGCTCCCGTGCCTGGGATTCGGTGCCCAATTTGTCGCCAATTGGCGACACTCCCATCTCGATGACCATCGCGGCATGAGTGATCAGGCGGTATCCCAGGGACCGGCTGCAGTTGAGGCGAGCCTGGCAGTAGGCCTCAAAGGTAGGGAATTCTTCGCGGTAGAGACGCCTTTCTTTGATCTCGCTGAGGGCCAACCCGACCGCAATGAAGGCTTTGGCGCCCCTGGCGATCACGCGCTCGCATCGCTTGAGCGAGCGGCGCTCGTCGGCATCCAGGGGGGACGAAAGCACGCACGGCTTGCCAATGGTGTTTGTGGCGGCGCTGCTGGTTCTGAGCGGCATCTCTCAAGTAAGCGCGACGAGCCCGCTGCTGTAAAGGATGATCAGTGCCCCGTTTTGTGGCTTTCGGGTGGTCTGGCGTGCCGCGGGACGGGGTCCGCGGCGCCGAGAGTGGGGAAATGGGCCAGATGGTGGCGGCTGGAGGAATTGGCCGCCCTGCCCTCAAGCAGATGGCGACGCTCAATAAGAGGCTGGACCACGCCCGCAGGTAGATCACCGGGGGCGTGCCCATGGGAATTCTCGCTCGATGGCCTTGAGGGCGCACCCAACCAGATGTCCGTCCTTTTCATGAATTACCTCGCGTTGCCGCCGGCCCGTGGCGAAGCGGGCAGAATCGATTTGCTGCGTGGCCGATTTCACGGGAGCGCAATTTCGACTCTGATCCATTCGGCCACTTCCCTGGCGGGCGAGACGTTGAGCAGGTGGATCGGGGGCGAGAATCGCTTGCTGAGGTCGCGCAGAGTGAAGTCGGACTCGTCGGCCAGGACGACCTGGGCTCGGCCAGCGCAACTCGCGATCTCCTCCCACAGCTCCGGCGCTTGGCTCCACACCCCATTTAACAAGAAAAGGCGGGCCGCGTTGCCCCGGATGCGTCCCCAGGCCTCCTTGATCTGCCTTGCGGCGCCAGACGTGCCGAGGAGATTCGGGAAATAGGTTACACCGATCACCGGCGCCAGGGATTCTGCGGGCTGAGTGTCCAGCCCCGCCACGACCTTACCTCCGGGATGCGCCTGGTTGAAGGAGTTGCCGAGAGCCGCCAGCAAAAACGTGCGCATGTGCGCCGGATTGCCCCGGATAAGAGTGAATCCGGAAGGTTTGCGGAGGACATCCCTCAGGCGGCTGGTTGCCAGAAAATCATGGTTCAGGCGGCGGTGCTGGAGAGTCGGATGAACGCGGCAAGCATCGTCGAGGAGTTGGTGCCGGGCCTGCTCGGGCAAACGCTCCAACGAAGCCAGCAGGGCCTGGATTTGATGGGCCTCACCCGATTCGCACCAGGAGGCCAGCGTGTTGGAGGGGCGGCCGGCAATGGGGCCCCAGTCCTCGAAACTCAATGGCTGCCCTTCTTCTCGACCGAGGCTGGACTTGAGGTTGAGCAGGAGTTTTCTGACCCTCTCGGGCGGAAACGGCACCGGCTTGTAGCGGGCGTCTTGGGGGTTGGTGTTCGCAGATTCCATGTCGCTTTTTCGTTTGGCGATGAACACAAAAGCGGCCGATCCGGTCACTAAAGACCCGCCATGAACTACGGTTGCACCGTGGCGTCCACAGGGCTCTTACCAAGAGCTTTTGAAACAGGTGGACATAGGGGCGCAGTGCAGAGCATTTGATGGAGAGCGATCCCATCGATGCTTGGTTGCCTCTGTCACAAATCGGCTCGACGCCTGCCCCGCTAAACCCCGGGGCAGGCGGGACCATTGCTCAGGCGTCCTGGGCTTTTTCTGGAAAGTGGCGCTCGAAAGCCTCGACATCATGCTCCGCTAGCCAGGCCGCCGCTTGTTGTACCGTGAACGGGATGAGTTCTTCGCCATCGGTTTTTGTCCGGCCAGCTTCACACGTGCTGGCATACTGGGAGAATGGACCCCCCTCTCCGTGCAAAAACCAGTTGCCGTTCCGCGTCCGGTAAAGGGTTTCCTCGCAGCGGCGGAAATCACGGCGGTGCCCTCCATTGTCCCATTTTGCAATCATCTCGGACTTTTCTGTATCGTATCTCTTCATGTTTAGGATTCTCTTCATATTGTTCTCTTAAGTGTTGTTCTCATGTCTCTTGTTTGGCCGGAATCGCTACATCGCCTGCGCCTCGTGCGGCCAGAGATCCCGCAGGAAGACCTCGGCGAGGAGCGAGAAATCGCCCGGCTCCCCTAACAGATCGACGCAGTAGAGGGCGCCGGCTGCGGTGAACTCCTGCGGCGACACGCCGTCCACCAGCGCTGACGCGAATATGCCGTGCGGGTGGCGTGATCCTTCATCACGCGGAGAAGGCTTGTTCTCCTGTCCCTTGGTGCTCGAAGTGGACTTCGCGCAACTCGTAGAGGCCCTTGAGGCCCAGGATCGAGGCAAACCCATCCACCAGGCCGTAATGGCCCCCAGGCCCGAGTTGGGCGGCGCTGGCCTCCCACTGGCGCAGGAGGCGGAGGGAAAGGTCAAAGGTCGGCAAGGCTCGGCAGGGCACCGAGCAGTCGGTGGCGCTGGCCAACAGCTCGTCGCAGAAGACTCTCCAGGCTCCGTCCATCGCCAAGGCCGGCCGCCACAGCGGTCGGGGCAGGACTCTCAGCAGGCGGGCAAGATCGTCGTCGCTTGCCTTCCCCGACTCACCCATAAAGTCGTGCAAGGAGAGGAATTGCGCGGGCGCCAGGATGGGCAGATGCGTGCGCAGGCGCCGCTCGCTGAGCATGTCCAATGGCAGGTTGCAGACAAGATCCCGGAGAAGATCAGAGGCTTGCTGGATGGTCCGATCAATCACTCCCTGGCCGAATCCCCCGCGGCGCAGGTCGTGGGCGACGCCTGCGAAAAGGCCCGACCAGGAGGCGTCCTGGGCCGGCTTCGGGTTGATGGCCCGGAATTTGCCCGCACGGTAGGCCTCCGCCTCTAACTCGACACGCACCAATTGTTGGCCGAGCAGGTGCAGTCGCGCCAACTCCGGGAGGCCAGGCGGGCCGCCAACCAGGTGGTGGTCGCGGCCATGGGTCCAGGCGAGCTGCACCCAGCCTGCCTTTTCCTCAAACCGGGTAACGCGGATGGGAACTCCATGCTCCACTTCGAGCCGCCGCCGGAATTCCTCCAAGGCCCGGCGCATCGGCTCGATATCACGCCGCGCGAGATGCTTCTGGACGTTCAGGTAAAGTTCCCTGGCGGCGGCGACGAAAGGAGGCGCATGCCCCGTCTCTTCCGCTCCCTCGGCCTGCTTGAATAGCTCTTCGAGCCGGACCCGAGATTCCTCCGCTTTGCCCTGTTGAAAAAGGGCCTTGGCGGCGCCAAGCCGTGGGCCAGGCGAATGCGGATTCAGCACCAGCGCCCGGCCAAAGGCATCCAAGGCCTCTGCTTCCCGGCCCGCCTGGACCAGGGCCTGCCCCAGGAGATCCAGCGGGTCCGCATTGGAAGGCTCGCGGTCCATGGCCATCCGCGCCAGGCCTTCGGCGCTTTCATGGCCGGCCTCCTGGAGGAGGAGCCAGCCCAGCCCCAAGATCGCCCCCATGTCACCGGGGTCCAGCCGCAGGATCTGCCACAAGGTGGTTATCGCATTAACGCGGTCACCCGCTTGGGTGTATGCGCGGGCCAACTCGCGCCGGGCGGCGCGCAACAAAGGCTGGAACCGCAGGGCCTGCCGGCAAAGGGCCACCACCCGCTCGTGCTCCCCTTCGTGGGCGCGCCGGGCCGCCCGCTCCAGAAGCCGGGCGGCCTGGGCCTGGACCTCTTCGGATTCCGCGGCCCACCGGATGAGCACGCATGCACCCTCGAGCTGAACCGAGAGGGGCCGGTCTAGAAAGTCATAGCGCGAGCCGATGTCGGCGCACAGTGCCTCGGGGCTCGCGTCCCGAGCCAGGGGGCGGCCTTCGAGGTCGGTCAACGTGGCTAGGGTGTCCAGAGGGATGCTGATTTCGTTCATAAGTGGGGTGGGACTTCGCGTAATCTAGTTGGATTTGGTTGTCTCACGGCTTGTGTTTGGCTTGGTTCTCTTGTGGCCGGAGGCCTCTTCATGGCGAGGCCTCGACCAAGTTCACGCCGCGTGCCTTGAGCAAAGCGGCGGCGAAGGCGCGGACCTCCGGTGTGGGCGGCGCCTCCGGCAGTAGCCTGGCTAACGGCCCCTCAGGCGGCTCGGGCGGTGGCACGATGGCAGGTCCCAAGCCCGAGAAGCGGCCGCGCCCGTCCCGAAGGATGGGCCTCAAGCGCTGCTTGTGGAATCCGCCGACAGCCTCGCCGCTGAGCACGATGCACTCTTTGCGCCGGGGCGATTCCGAAGGTCGCAGGCCCGGGAACAGGCACTCGCCCGGCCTGGCCTCGAGCACCCAGGCCTCCAGCGCCAGGACCACTGCGGTCGCGGCCTGGGCAGTGCAAACGAGGCGGGCATCGGTGGCGAATTCCTTTTTCTCCAGCTCCTCGTTCACCGGCTTCGAGCCGAGCAGGAACAGGCCGTTAGGCGAGGCCGCGAAGACAGAGGGCAACAATGCCCCGTCTTCGCGCATTGCGTCCTCCGCGTGTTCCTGTGCGAGGTCGAGCAGAGCATCAAGTTGGGCCTGCGGCGAGCCTTGCACGAAAGAAGGGAGGTTTGGGTCGGGCTGGAATGGGGTGCTATCGGATTTCATGGCGTTGTCGCTGTCGATTAATTTCTTGTTGGCCGAGCATTCGGTCTTCAGCGTTGATGTTCTTGGGCGCCGATTTGGTCTGCCCGTTGGGCGTACTCGGAGGCAACGCAGACCGTCAGCCTTTGTTCAATACAGAATCCCAAACTCGGAAAGGAACTCGGCCTCGACCTGTATCGCTTTGGATTCGGTTGCTTCCTCGGAGTGCAGTCGCTGCGGGGCGAAATCGAGAATCGACACTTCCGAGGCCAAGTGCTGGCGGCCGTGCTGCCATTCGTGATAGATGGCCCCGGGGTAAAGGAGCACCTCCTGCGCTCTCAGAAGGACACGCGGGGGATCCAGGACGGTCCCACGCTCATCCAAGAGCTTGAAAGCCCCGGCAGCCGACTCGACATCCTGGCGAATGCGCCACTCAGGGCTCGGCCTGCCCATTGCCACGACCTCGATCTCCTGCATATGAGGCCACGCCGACCCGTAGCCGGCCGCCAGAGCCGGCGTGACCGCCTCAACCAAGCTGCCGATTCTCAAACGAGACCTGGCGACACTGGCGAGGAGAAGTCCTTTGATGAGGCGTTGCGAGAGCGTTCTGGGGTGGTTGGTCTTGCCAGTTAGAGCCAGTGCGTAGGCGCGTCGGAACGCCGCCAAACAGGCTCGCTGCGCCACATGATACGCCAATCCAGGCTCCATTGCGGCTCGCATCCGGGTATCCTCTTCTCGAGCTCGGATCATCAGGTTCATTAGAGGAGCCTGCACCACCAAATCATGCCTGGTCCTGTGGACATTGCAGGCGCGGAGAATATCCAGCTTCTTGGCGCCGGCCTCGGTTAGCACCTGGAGGTCGGTGCCCTCATTCATGACATGGGCCAGGGCCGCGCGCGCCCAGTCATCTCGGAAGGCCCCCTCATCGGAGGGTTTGGCGGCCCTCAGGGCAATCTGGAGCGCCGCCTCCATAATCGACTCCACGCTGCCGGTGCGCATGGTCTTTCTGGAGGCGTCATACCTTTCGATGGGTCGTTCCGAGGGAAGCGGCTTCGTTGCGTGGTACAGAAAAAAGCCGTGCAACACCTCAGCCAACTCCTCCGCAGTTTGGTGCCAGACCAAGCTCTCACCGACCCCCGCCGGACTTCTCGAGCGAATCGTTTCCAACAGCGAGTGGCGGCCAGCCGAATAGGTGAATCTCGGCACGGCCGGCAGAAGCGCCGGATTACCGGCAAAGACGTAGGACTCGATTTGCCCGTTTTGCCGCAGAACAATCGCGGCCAGCTCGCCTCCGTGCTGGCCAACAAACCAACAGCCCTTCATCGCCCCCAAACTCGCAAGGCTGCGCTGGGCAACTGGCGCCAGGGCTCGCCAGACAGTCTCCGCCTCCTCCACGGTCATGGGCATCGCACAATCGGTGCCGTGGGCGGCCTCGCCCCTTGTAGTCGTCTGGCTCTCGGCGGTTTCGTTATCGATAGTCGTTTCTGCTTCCATTGGTTCTGGTCCTTTCGTTGTTCTCTCTGGATTTCTTGTTAGCCGGACAATTGGCTTTCACCGCTGGGCGTCTTGGGCGAAGCCAGTTTTGCAGTGCAGGGGAAAGCCGAGGTGGAGGAGACCCTCACAACAGCCTCGCTCTTGATCCGTCCCCTCTGGAGGCAGGCTTGGTCGGGAGAACCGCCATGAGTGCAACCGAACCACGAGCCGACCATCTTGTCAGCCAACCGGATGGGGTTGCCCAGCAATTGCAGGATGACCACCCTCGGGTTTCACCCTCGAGAGGGGCACCGTGGGCTATCTGGAAGGTTCGCTTTGTACGATTGGACCCAAGGCTGGCCGGAAAACCGTGCGGGCCACGGACGCTATCGACCTCCTGAGCGGACACAAAAAGGCCCTGGCGGGCCATGAGCGAGCCCGCCAGGGCGTGTCAACCAGGCACTCGGCAAACTATGCGGCGGACGCTGGCGTTGTGCTCCTCTTCTTCTGGTGCTCGTCAAGGAACTCCTTGCTGATGCCCAGGCCCTCGACCGCCGGGTCGCCGGTGCGGACACCGGCCATAATCGCCATCCGCAACGCGTGGGCGGCGCTGTGGGTAGGCCACTGCGTCGCCCAGAGCATCTTCGCGTCGGTGAGGCCTAGCTTGGCCAGGCTCTCCTTGATGAGGATGCGCCCGGTCTGCCCGCCTTTGCGGACGAGTTCCGTGTTGGGCACATCCGCGGCGGGCATCCCGACGATGTCACCGATGGTCGCCGGCCCCCGGCTTTGCGGGGAGTTGAGCGCGCGGACCGTGTTGTCCGGTTTGGCCTTCACCCGGCCCTTGCCGTTGCCGGGAACGGGCTGGAGGATGGGGACCGCGCCATCCGCGCCCTCCCGCCCCTCGCGCCCGCCGAGCACCTCGACGGCCGTCCTTGGGGTCGTGGGCAGAGGCAACCCCGATTGCCCATTGGGAGCGGGCTGGGAGACGCAACACCCGCGGGAGGGCCCCCCGGTCCTTTCCCACCCGATGACCTGCTTGAGCCGTGAGGCGGCGGTGCCTGCCGGGAACCTGTAATTCCACAAGTCGTCAGGGTTTTCACAGCCGATCACCTTGAGGCCGGCCTGGACATCCAGGAGTTTCGGGTTGTCCTTGACCCGCGGGAGCGCCGATTCGGGGAGCGACTTGTTGAACGGGCACTTGCCCTTGACCCGTCCGACGGTAGCCTCCACCGCGCGTGGCCTGGACTGCGCCTCGGGCGCCTCGGTGTCAAAGCCGATGATTTCGACCGGTGGCTCGGCGCATTGCGTGGACGTGAGCCTCCTGATGACCGCCGCGACGGTCCCGATGATTGTCAACCGAATTGTCTGTAACTTCATCTGTCTTCCTTTCTAGTTGTGCTCTTGCGAGCGGTTGTTGTTTTTCGTTTGGCTGGCTTCGCCGCGTCCGCTGGTTCAGTTGAGCGGAGCTTTTCTCTCAACCGGAAGACTGGAAGGAGGGTTTCCCTTGCCCCCACGCGGACCGCAAGGCAATCCTTCCTCAGATGGCAACTCGGCTTTTATGAACAGACTCCAATCATCGAGCCTCGCCTTCCTCGGCGGAGTTTCGCTCGGGCTTTATGGCGTCTGCGCCCTCCTCCCCGCCTGCGGGGCTTCTGAATCCAGGCTGCTGTCCGCCACCACCTCCTGGGTCGGGAACTCCTTTGGAGGCGGCAAACGGTGGGTCCAGCAGGACATTCAGGCCATGGTGGTGACCGAAGACGGCACGGTGTACTGCAACATCCCCTGGGACGAAGCCGGGCGCGAGGCCGGGATTTACAAGGACGGGAACGTCATCGGCATCGCCCAGCACACGCATGGCTGGGGCTACGACGGCGGGAGCGCGATTGCGCTGAACCAGAGGTATCTGTTTATCGGCCAGCGGGTGGGGAACGAGGGCGGGAACCTCAACGGCACCAATACCTGGCCGGCCAAGGGCTTGAGCTGGTACGGCGTTTCGCGGCGCCTGCGGGCGGACGTCACCCGCGGTGCGCCGTTTTCCGGCGGCAAGGGCGGCCAAGGCGACACGCTCAAGGGATGCTTCCTGGTCGTCATCGAGGCCCCAGAAAAGACCGGCGACGGCATCGCCGGGCTTTGCGCTGACGAGCATCGGCTTTATGCCAGTTGTGCCGGGGCGAAGGAGATTGCTGAAGATCCCCGGCTGCACCTCTGGTCGGCGGGCGCCTGGGTGCGGCGCATCCAGGGCAAACGGTTCCTGTTCGTCAATGACATGTATTCGGAGGCGCTCCAGGTCTATCGCTTCGATTCGGCCAAGCAGGGCGAGCTCGCCGTGCCCTCGGTGTTCTTCGCCAAGAGCCACATCAAGAAGCAGGACCCGGCCTGGCCGCCCAGACAACCCAACGAAGGAGAATGGATTTGGCGGGACGCCAATGGAAACGGCGCCTTTGATGCTCCGGAGTATCTGAGCAACGGGGGAAAGGACGCGCCGCCGTTCTGGGGTTGGTGGGTGGACAGCGCAGGCAACGTGTGGCAGGCCACACAAACCGCCGGCATCCGCAAGTTCGCCTGCCACGGTTTGGATGCCCAGGGGAATCCCATCTACGATTTTGCCTCGCTGGTGGCCATGCCGATGCCCGCGCCCTTCACGCGCCTGGAGCGCATTTATTACTTCCCTGGCACCGACACGATGTATCTGGCCGGCTATACCGCCGACCGTCCTCACCACGACGGCCTGTGGAAAGTGATGGGCCGGGTGATCTGCCGCTACGACCATTGGAGCAAAGGTCCGAGCCCGCCCCGCTGGCAGATTGCCCCCGATTACACGGTCGATGGAAGCTGGAAAGGCAAACCCGCCTCGATGAGCGTCGCCGGGGATTACGTGTTCGTGGTTTATGTCGTGGGCGGGCGAATCGAGGTGTATGACGCGCAGACAGGCGCCAGCGTAGGCCATCTCAAACCGGGTCCCGAGGTTGGCGGGGACCTGCCCGGCGAGGCCGTCGGCTGGGTGGACATCCCGGAAGGCATCCAGGCCATCCGGCGTTCCAACAGCGAATACGTGGTCCTGGTTGAGGAGGATTGGAAATCCAAAATCCTCATGTACCAGTGGAGACCGGAGGCCTCTTCGGGCAGGTAGCCGCAGAGCGACTGAACTCCTTGAAGAACCGAGCGTCTTGGAGCTTCGCGCATGGCCGTCAAGGCGTTCAACAATCGGCGTCCTCTCGCGACGCAAATTGTGGCACGGCCGTCTGGCTTACCTCGCCTTTACATCATAGCAGAAGAGCGCATCCTGATCCCGCACATACAGTTTGCCGTTGGCAATGACCGGGTGTGCCCAAGCCGGCTGCTGGCTGCGGTCGGGTTGCTCGAAGCGGCCGCGCTCGAGGTATTCCTTCGAGCTGGGCTCGATCAACAGCATGGTGCCCTTCTCGGTGCGATAGTAGAGCCGGTTGTCCGCCAGGGCCACCGAGCCCTTCGGCGCCCGGCGCTGCGTGTCGTCGCGCCCGTCCCAGAGGACGTTCCCTGTCTTGAAGTCGAGACAGATCAGGAAGCCACCCTCGTTGCCGCCGTTCGCCCCATAGAGGCAGCCATCGAGGAGAATCATGCCGCCGTGGTGGTTCTGCATCTTCCTGGTGGCATAGACTTCCTCGGCTTTCACCCCGCCATTCGCATCTTTGCTTAGCTTCACCATCCCCCCGCCGGCGCCGTACGCCGAAGCGGCGAACACCATCCCGTCATGGTAGAGCGGCGTGGAGCAGTTGAGACCCATCCCGTTGGCGGGCCGATCATACCTCCAGAGAAACTTCCCGTCCGACGCGGCGACTCCGATGAGCGCTCTGGCGGTCAATTGCACGTACTGACGCTGCCCCTCGAAGTCGATGGCGATAGCCGAGGCATAGGCCGCTCCTCCGGAACCGCCGAAACCCCCGAAACCGCCAGGGCCACGCCCAAACCCGCCTGGACCGCCAGGGCCAGACCCGCCCGGACCGCCATCGCGATTACCAAAACCGCCGCCGAAACCGCCGGTCACCTGGCTCATCATGCCTCCCTCAAAACCTTCATCCGGCTTCCAAACCTGGCCACTCGAATCCGTAAATGGCGCGGACGAGCCTGCCTTGATCCGTATGGTCGCTGGGGCAGACGCCGCACCGGTCACAGCTTCTGCCTGCGGAATGATCTCAACCGCCTTAATTGCCGGGTTCTCGATCTGACGCGTGAAAAGAATGCGAAACTCTCCGGTGGTGACTTCCACAGGCATCGTCTCGGTATAGGCGCGGTTGCGACCGCCGGTCTTCGCCCAAACGTCAACGTCCTTGAATCCATGCCCCTGAACGTCGTAGGAAAAAACCCGTTGGCCGGGGCCGGTGATGCCTTCATAGGTCTCCGCAAAGTAGAGCTTCGCGAGATACTTGCCATTGGGGATCTTGGTGGAGAAAGCCGTCATCCCCCAATGCTCGCTCGTGAACAGGCCTGGGTCTTTGGTTCCGGTGACCACCGTAGCCGAGCCAGCGCCGCGTCCGCCCGGGCCACCGCGACCGCCGCCAGGACCGCCAAGCCCGCCTCCGGGAACACCCGGACCGCCACGGGGACCACCAGCCGGACCAGCGGGACTGCCACCGCTGCCGGCGGGCATCTCGCTCTTCCAGATCGTCTTCCCAGTCACCTTGTCGAGGGCCACCAGCATGGCGTCCTGAGAGCCAGGGGTGACGATGACCTTATCGCCATCCACGAGCGGCGATTCCCGGTAACTCCACATGGGCACGCGCCCGCCAAAATCGCGCGTCAGGCTGTGTTGCCAAACGACCTTGCCGTCTTTGGCCTGCAAACAAGCCACGTCGCCGCCCAGACCCTCCACATAGAGCATTTCGCCATCCACCGTCGGCGTGCAGGCCGGCCCCTCTTTTCCCTGCGGCACCTGCTGTTGGACGGCTGGCCCCAGGCGTGTCGCCCAAAGCTCCTTGCCATCCTCCTCGGACAGGGCCCAAACCACCTCGTCCTCGCCGCGATTGCTCATGCCGAAGATCCGGCCGACGGCAATGGAGGGAGTGCTGTAGCCGCCGCCCAGTCCCTTGACCTTCCAGGCGAGCGGTGGACCCTCTTTCGGCCATTCTTTAAGCAACCCGCCTTCCTTGGAGATGGCATTCCGATCCGGGCCCTGCCATTGCGGCCAATCGTCAGCGCGCGCGCAAGACAGCAGGATGGTCCAACTGAGGGCGCTGATGAACGTCCTCGTAAGCTGCATAGGCTCTTTCTTTCTCATATTGTGTTTCGCGTTTTTTGCCCATTGACCGTTTTTCAACATTCAGCCCACGTGACATGCGGAGAATCAAAACAGAGTCCGCCAACTTTTTCGGACGTGCTCCCGCGCCGCGATGTCATTGGGCCACCTTCACGCACTTTAATTGTCTCTGATCCCGCACGAGGAGCTTTCCATCGGCAAGCGCCATCGGCGCCCAGTTCTGAGTTTGACCTCCAACTCGTGAAGCCAACGGATCATTTTCTGATCCTGTTCCTCCTTCTCCAAGCAACTTTGCCGATGCAAGCTGCTTAAAGCCGGATGGATCAGGCTCTATAAGGTATAACGTCTGCGCACCATCGGTGGCCAGAATCAGCCCATCGACCAGAATCATACTCCCTTTATTAAAATCGGGTGAACGCTTGGTCTGCCACATGATCTTGCCGTCCATGCCCATACACACCATGCCGTCTCGCCGCTCATTGGTGCCGTATTCACCATAAAAGTAGCCTTTGTAGAATATCGGCGGTTTCGTCTGGTCGCCAAATTGCCTGGTGGTAAACAGTTCGGTTGTGCCGTAGCTGCCATCCGCCTTTTTTTCGACCTTGATCATCGTTGCACCGAGCTCATATCCCCCGACAACCAGCACTTTGTTGTCACCGGCATCAACCGCACTGGGCACGGAAATGTGGCAATGCCACTTCGCATATTTCCACAGGATTTCGCCCGTAAGCGGCTCTATGCCGATGATGTTCCCCATTTCATTTTCATCCGCTCTCGCCCGTTGGAAAGGATTGGTGGATGGGGTTACCATAACAACCTGGTCTTTCCCGTCCACCTTTACGATTGCCGGGCTGACGTATCCGACATAGCCCAGGGAAGGCGTGCTCCATTTAGCTTTCCCCGTGAGCTTCTCATACGCCACCACGCCAGCCTTGGGCGCTTGGGAGGCCACAATCAGCAGGTCATCGTAAATCAGCGGGTTCTGGGTGATGGCCCACGTTGGAAATCGGCCTTCGGGTCCCGCTCCAAACGCCGATCCACCGCCTGCCAGACCACCGAAGTCCGTCCAAATGTTTTTATTCCAAACGGGTTTGTGGGTGTTGATGTCTATGCAATAGAGGTCGCCGTTGTGACCGCACGAATAAATTCTATCGCCGTCCACAGTCGGCACGCTTCGCGAGCCGGGGAACATGACCGTTCCAGGAGCGTCATAAGCAAAGCTCCAAAGCTCCTTGCCCGTGGAGAGCTCAAAACAACGAAGCTTATCGCCGACCTTATCGTCTCTATCGAGCAAGTAAACCTTTCCCGCTTTGACAACCGGTCCGCCAAAACCTCTGCCAACCGGCGCAGTCCATAACACCTCCGGTCCATTCTCTGGCCAGGAGCGTGAAATGCCCTTCAGTGGCGATGTGCTGTTCCTGTTTGGTCCAAGGTATTGCGGCCAGTCATCCGCGAGTGCCGAGGTTACTGCCATAGCCCAGAAGAGGGCGCTTACTAAAGTTTTGGCGTTCATGAGCTAGTCTGTGTTGATCGTTTTACCGTGATCCATCCAGCAACCGGAGGCCTTTTGCGGTTTTGGCTGCGAGCCAGTTGCCGTCCGGCGAGAAAAGAATCTCTCTGATGGGTTCAGCCAGCCGGCGAATGGAGAGGAGTTCCTGCTGAGTGCGAACGTTCCAAAAGCGAAGGGTGCTGTCGTCACTGACGGTCGCGAGGGTCTCGCCACCGGGAGAGAAAGCAAGCCACCTGACGCCCTGAGTGTGTCCTTTGCAGACGCCAAAGAGCTTTCCGTCCCTCGTGTCCCATAAGCGAATGGCGTTTTCGGTCTCCGTTACCGGGTCGGATCCCACGGCTAAGGTATTGCCGTCATCGGACAGTGCCAGGGGAGCCAGGAACCCCAAGCCCGTCTCTACAGGCAGCTCGGCTTTGAGTGACCGGGTTTTGGGAATCCACGCTTTGATCGAACGGTCGTGAAGCGTGACCAGGACATTGCCATTTCGAGAGAAAAGCGCGCCTTTGCCTTCGAAACGCACCGGCGCCTCCGAGGGGTCCTGGAGATTCCACGACAGCATGGAGTTGTTTCCTCCTCCAGTCAGGAGCGTTGCTCCGTCCGGAGAGATTGCCGTCCAGGATTTGTGGATTCCATGGCTCTTTATGTCCGTCGAGGAGTTTGTAGTCCCGGACCTGGACATCTCCTGGCTTCTTATGTCCACCGACTTCCGGGATTGCAGATCCCAAACTCGGATACCTCCGTCGGGCAAGGGATCAACCAGGGCGCGCAGGTCGTCGCTGACTGCGCCAGCCCAGAAGTTGAATGGAATTTTGCTCAATTGGAGGCTGTCCTCGGGCTCTCCAGTCCTGAGGTTCAACAGCACGAACCTGGACTGGTTATCGATGACCGCGAGCACCCGCCCGTCTTTGGAGAACTTGATGGGCGTCCAATTGCCGTTGTATGGTCTTTCCCTCGAGGCGCTGTTTGTGGGCCATAACCGAACCGTTCCGTCTTTGGCGCCGCTGAGAACACCTCGGCCATCCGCCGAAAAAGCCACGGCCCAGACCTCCGAAGGATTCCCGTACGACCGTTCGATGCACTGCCGGCTCCCGAGTTCCCACAACCGGACGGAGTGGTCGTGGCTCCCGGACGCGAGGAGTTGCCCACTGGGAGCAAAAACAACGCCTGAGACGATGCCGGCATGTTCAACCGCGTCGCGACTAACGGGCAGATTTGCCACTTTTTCGCCGGTCGCGGCGGACCATACATCGAGAACGAAGATGCTGCCTTCCCGCAGGACATTCCGAGCGGCGACCACTGAGTTTCCATCCAGAGAGAATGCCAGGGCATTCATGTACCGCATCCTGGGGTCCGTGAAGATTCCCTCTGAATGATCGAGCAGGCGCAAAGATCTGCCTGTTTCCACATCCCTCAGGGCGATCCCCTTGCGGGTACCTACCGCGATCACATCGCCGCGCGGACAAAAAGCAAATGGTGGCATGCTGTCCGGGATTTCAGCCACGGGCCTCCCGTCAGAAGCACTATGAACGCGCACCCGTTCGGGCGAAGTCGCCGCCAGCCGTTGGCCATCGGGCGAGAAGGCTACCGGGGCCGCATGCTCCGGAAGGGAATAAGCCTCGGTCCAATCAGACGTTCGCCAGACCCGGACTGCGGTCTTGCTCGCCGTCGCAAGCAGGCCCGCGGGGGACAGGGCCACCGAAAAACCCGACTTGGGCAGGGTCTTAATCAGGCCGCCGGTTTTCGCATCGTAGATGCGGACGGAGTCCTGTAAGCCGACCACCGTCCATTCGGATGAGGTCGCCAGGGATTGAACGCTGGAGGCTTCCCGCGCGACCACCTGGTGATCATTCCCCTGCGCCGCATGCCATAAATAGCTCCATTCAAAGCGCTGGGAACCTGTGCTGCGGTGTTTGGCCAAAAGCTCGGTTGCTCGGGCCAGGTTTCCGGCAAGGATAGACTGGTGGGCAAGATTGATGTCGGCAATGTATTCGTTTAACTCGGCTCTGGCCTGGCTCTCCAAGGCGCGTTCTCGCTCCCGTTCCGCGTTGCGGTGAAGCACCTCTTCGTTTTTTCGGCGCTGTTCCGAAACGCGCTCGGCGCTCGTGGCGCGCACCGCCTGCCAAACGCTGACGGTGCTGCCGGCGACGGCCGCGATGAGAATTGCAGCAGCCGCAGCAAAAGCGGCGCGATGCCGCCGAAGTGCTTTGTGCAGGCGATAAGCGGTGCTCTGGGGCCGAGCCAAAACCGGTTCCTGGCCCAGGTAACGCTGGAGGTCGGCCGCAAGTTCCCGCGCGGTGTCGTAGCGGCGGGTGCGATCCTTCTCCAAGCATTTCATTACGATCCAGTCCAGATCCCGTTCCACCGAGAGGATCGGCGAGGTCGTCGAACTGCCGGTGACCGCCCGGTGCAACCGTGTTGAAGGGGTGGGCGGCTCGACTTCCTTGATCATTCGCCGCATCCCCTCCAGGCCGGATTGGGTCAGTTCCTTCGCGTCGAAGGGCGTCACCCCGGTGAGCAGTTCATAGAGTAAAACGCCCAGCGAGTAGATGTCGCTCCTCGTGTCCACGTCCGCTCCGGTCATCTCCGCCTGTTCGGGGCTGGTGTAGGCCGGTGTCCCGATAAACGCATGAAAATTGGTCAAGACGGTTTTCTCGGTGAGCGGTTCTTCAATCGCTTTAGCGACACCAAAATCGATGACTTTGGGGACTGGTTTTCCATCCTGAACCGTGACGAGAACGTTGGAGGGTTTTAAGTCACGGTGGATAACCCCCTTCTGATGAGCGTGCTGGATGGCGTGGCAGAGCTGAATGAAAAGGGTCAGGCGTTCCGGAAGCGAGAGCTGATTCGCCTGGCAGTAATCCGTAACCCGGACTCCCCGAACCAATTCCATTACGAAAAACGGACGACCCGTTGCGGTCGCCCCGCCGTCGAACACGCGCGCGATGCTCGGATGATCCATGAGCGCGAGCGCCTGACGTTCGGCTTCGAAGCGGGCCACGATGCTCTTGGTATCCATGCCCAGCTTGATCACCTTGACCGCAACCTGGCGCCGAACGGGTTCGCGTTGCTCAGCCCGATAAACGACGCCGAAGCCCCCTTCGCCGATTTTCTCCAGGAGTTTGTAACGGCCGATGAACTCACCAATCTGCTCCTCTTGGAGCGTCAGCTTGCCCGCGACTTCCAGGGATTCCCGGAGACGCTCCACAGCGCCATGTTGGAGAACGGTCTCCGCTTCATCGCTCTCCAGCAACGCCTTCACGGCTTCCCTCAGCTCCGAATCGCCGGCCGTCGCGCGTTCAACAAAAGCCGCACGGGCCTCCTTTGAAGGCTGCTCCAGAGCTTCAAGAAAAATCTCTCGTTCCCGGTTCATTTGACTTCTTTCCAGCATTTAGCTGACGTGACATGCGGACAATCCAGGAGAAACCCGCCAACTTCTCATTTTCGCCCAGGGCCCGAAAGGTGTTTCCCAATTTGCCGCCTCAACCAGGCTCGTGCATAGGTCCAGGTGCGCTCCGCGTTTCGAAGGGACATGCCCATGGTCGTCGCCGCCTCCTCCATGGTCATCCCGACGAAATACCGCAACTTGACCAGATTCGCCCCGACGGGGTCCTCCTTGGCCAGCAAGTCGAGCGCTTCGTCAACCGCCAGCAGTTCATCGGGAACCACGTTCTGGACCAAATGATCCTCCTGGAGTTCCTCACGCGCTGCACCACCGCCGCGCCGTATCGCCCTTTTCCGGCGCGCCGAGTCAACGAGAATGCGGCGCATCGCCTCCGCCGCCGCTGAAAAAAAGTGAGCCCGGTTTTCGAAGACGGCATCGCCGTCGCCCACCAGCCTCATCCAGGCTTCATGGACTAAGGCCGTCGGTTGCAGCGTGTTTCCAGGCGCTTCACCGGCCATTTTCTGGGCCGCAATCCGCTTCAGCTCAGTATAAACGAGGGAAAGCAACTGCTCGACACCTCGCTGGTTGCCGCCCCTGATCTCGCTCAGGATTTGTGTAATTTCCGACATACTTTCTTGGCCACAGGCGGCCGTCGACGAGATGCGCTTTCTCGCCGACTCCTTCTCAGGTGCGCAGATCGTGCCCCGGAAGGACGCTCTCCAAGAATATCAGTTGTGTCGGCAGGATTCTATTTCGAGTTTGTCTGGTTGGCTCCCCGCCTTTTGGGGCTTCGCTCGTCAAACGGCTTCGCCGGACTCAAGCTCGTGGAGCATGCGCCAAATGCGATCGATCTCACCGCGCTCGATGACTTGTAGCGGGGTGGAGCCGTCGAAGGCCGGGTTAAGCTCTTTGAGCCGAGGACCAATGGCCTCCCGGGAGACCAGTTTCTCGAGGGCTGCGAAGATACGTTTGACTTCGGTCAGGCGACGGGCCGTGGAAGAACTGGGTCTGGCGCCCTGTGACCATTTGGCGAGGGCGCGGAGCGAGAAGCCGGTAATGCGAGTGGGGGTCTCGCGGGAAACCCCGAACCGATTCATAGCCCGCGTTGTTGACCTTCCGCCAATCCTCAGCCAGCAACCTGTCAAGTCCCAGCCAGGTCTTGGACCTAATACCCCTGGGGGCAACCAGGTTGAGGATCTTGAAGAGGCGGACGCGAACCGCCACGAGGACTCGAGGCCGGACGTCGCTCAGGGCGAAGTTGTAGTAGGTGAAGCTCGCGCTGCTCTCGGAGACGGCAGTTTCCAGGGCAGTGGACAAATTGTTGGCCGGAAACCTGCCGGCGGCGGACTAGCGGCCACCGTGGTGGAAGCTGCCCTTTCCATCCAGGAGTTTGGCGGCCTGCGCGTATTCCAGCGGGGAGGCACGGAAGAGGAGGCCCTTCCATCTGACGAAGGGGTGTCTCAGCTTCCTGAGCTCAACCAGGAACGTCTCGTAGCGCGGGTTTGCCGCCGGTTTCATCTGAGACGTGGCCACACTCAAGACGGCGCGGAAAGCGACAGGAACCAGGGCGTAAGGTTCAGGCCATCCCAACCGTCCGGGTGGTGGTTCGCGAGGAAGATTCTCCGGAGCGTGGCGTCGCAGGGCACGAGCGCGGTCCAGAGCGCACCGGGGGTGTTTCTCCAGCGCCGGTCGGGCGCGCCGGCCGTCAATCCGCTGGGACGTGGCCCTGGAGACCTGCTGGTTCCGCATGAAATCGCGGTTGGTGGCAATGAGACGCTCGACGTCCCCTTCGGGTGCCCGCGTGGGAGAAGGTCAAGCCCATCGCGGCCGATCCCCAAGCAGTTCGGCCCGGTAAACCGAGTTGAGTGTCGTGAATTCATTCCCATCCTGGGATACGAGAGAGGACTTGGAGCCGCGGGATTCACTTGCGCCCGGTCCCTTTCAGGTGTTAATGTGCCTGGGTGCCGACGATTCTGCGAATCGGGTCGTTCAGGTTCCACTTCTACTCGGATGAGCACCATAACCGATGAGCCACAGCTCGCCGTGGAACCCGCCGCGGTGCGGGCATGGGCCGAAGGGAGAACCATATACGTTGAGCTTCACGACGGACGGATTGTCGGCTTCCCCGCCGACCGCTTCCGAATCTTGGCGGGAGCTACCGAGGCGCAACTGGCACGGGTCCAGGTAGAGGTCAACGGGTATGCCCTGCGCTGGGAGGAGTTGGACGAGGACATCACCGTTCCTGGGATCGTAGCGGGCCGCTTCCAATTGCCGCCGAAATAGGCCCCGGTTTGGGCCCCGTCTTCCCCGGTTCTTGGCGCTTGGTATCACCGGGCAGTTGCTAGAGGCCAAAATAGGCTGGGGCCATGAAGCTCGCCGTTACGGGGCGGCGGTCGCTCAGGGGACGCGGGAGATGCTCAGATTGTCGAAAAAGGCCCGGTTCCAGCCGGCGCCCAAGCCCACCACTCCGGTTTGGCAGGAGGCATCCTTTACTTTGGCCAAGGCTCGCTGATCGAATAGAGCTGTGATTTCAGTGCCTCTGAGCGCGAGACCCAAGCTGTGCCAGTTGTGGCCCAAAGGAGCGACTTGGCCCGAGGCCAAGACTTGGGCTCCCGCCTTCAAGGTCCACCGGCCGTCGTCTTTAACCTCGAATTGGTCCGCGGCAAAAGGCGCCCGATCTTCCCAGCCGAAGCGGTTCATCCGGCCCCAGAGCATGAGGGAACCCTGTTCCGGGAGCATCGCCTCGACCGACACCTGATAACCAGGCTGTAGTCATCGGTCGTGGGCGACTTGAGCGCGTTCAATGACCAGCCCGCGCCCAGGCCGCCTTCGGAGTTGAAGAACCGGCAACTCCGGTCGAGATACTTCCAACCCGGCTCCGCGAACTGAGTCGTATGCGCCATCATCCAAAGCGGCGGCTGCACTTCATAATGGCCGGACCAGGGGGTATTGGCCTTCATGGGACCGCTGGCGGGGGCGACCAGGAAATCGGCGTAGGCGGTAATCAGGCTCCAGTTGATGATCTTGGTGATTTGCCCCAGCGGATAGGCCCGGTTGTAGCGGGCGTAGTCGGCGGCGGCATACCAGTCGCCCCCGTACGCGTGCGCCTCGCCATCCCACAGCGGTTTGTTCAAGCGCCGGGCCTCGGGGGGCGTATGGAAGTTCACCATTTCCGGGACATGCGCGTTGAGGACAGCCACGGCCTGGTTCAACCCGGCGTCCTTGGCCATGTCCTGGGCAATGACCCACTGAAGATGTCAACCTCGCCGGCCGGGAGGTTCACGCCCCCGCTCAGTGCCACCAGCAGGAATAACGACCAGGGTCGTGCGTTCATCATCGCCGACCTTAACAATGCAAGGTCCGGAACGGAACGGCAAAATGGTGACTGTTCCAGGTTGTTCTTCTCTCACTCTGCGAGCTCGTCACGGTGAAGGGCGGCCTCCGCATCGGTGGCCAAGCCAGGCCGGTGTTCCTCGCCACCGCAGGCCCCAATGGAGTCCGAGGTTATCAATGTGGCGGGGAGGGTACTCGCAGGGGCTGACCTCCGCACCGATGAAGGTGACGCCCAGGCTGCGCTGCCATTCTGGCACGGGATCAGGCCGCAAGACTCTTTCCGGCTCCGAATGGATCCTTGTGCCACTCATACCGGCCCGCCAACCCAACGATTTCGGCAAACTCGTCGGCCACGTCAAACTCGTCTCCAGGTGCCAACGTGGGTGAGCGGTCCTGATAGTGCTGCCAGAGCTGCCGTGAGAGGTCGAACCCATCCAGGTCGCGGTAGTGGGCGGCAAAATCGGTCACGCCGTCGAACAGGCGGTCCAGGAACAGCGACGTCAGCCCGTGCAATCCGTTGACGGCGCGCGCCAGCGGTGGAGGCATCAGGTGAAGCCGCTCGGGGTTTTGGCGGTCATCCAAATTCGCCGTCACCATGACGGAGAGGGAGAGAAGCGGCGCCCGCATCATCGCACGTGTCGGCGCGTTGCTCCGCCCGGCGGACCAATTCGGCTGCTTGCGCCTTAGCGCTCTCAGGTTCGTCAGGATAGCTGATGAGGACGTCATCGCCCTGAATGTCGAAAAGCACAGGCATTGGCAGGAAGTGGAACCACGGCCCCACGCGGAAGGCCAAATCAGCAGGGTTTCCGCTCTGTGGCAGTGGCTCGCCTTGCAGGTCCAGCAGGCTGCGGATAGAGTGCCTCAGGGTGCAAAAGGTGATCTCCATTTTACGCTCGCTACTGTTGTTCTTCATAGAGTGACTCGGGGTGATTGAACTGACGGTTTGCGTGAATGATGGCTGTTCTTTTGTTTCTTGGCTTTCTCCTCGTGCGTCGGTGCCAGGCATGAACGCCTTGCCGACGGCGTGGGCCTAATTCCAGGCCAAGCCCCAGGGATCGACCAGGCTGGAAGGGCAACTGTGGGCTGGGCCCGGGCTCTGAAGGGTGTAGAGGCCCTCGAGGCCCAGCAATGTGGCAAACCCGTCCACCGGGGTGTAGTGATTGCCGGGCTGGAGCTGGGCCGCACTAGCCTCCCACTGTCGCAGGAGCTTGAGGGAGAGCTCGAAGGTGGGTTGCGTTCGCCAGCGAGCCGCGAAGTCCGTGGCCCCGCCCAGGAGCTCATCACAGAAGATTCGAAAGGCGCCGCCCATCGCCACGGCTGCCCGCCACAGCGGCCGGGGAAGAAACCGGCGCCGGGCGAAATTCCCGTCGAATCCTTTGTCGCCAATGCGGTCACTACCGTCAAAGCTCTGCTCCCAGGCATCAATCTGGAGCGCCGGCAGTTGGTCGACCCGGGTGATGAGCTTGAGTGAAAGCGCACATGCCCCGAAAGACTCCTCCGGCTTGCCTTTGAGCGTGAGCGGGACATTGAGAGAAAGAAGGGATCGGCTGTTTCATGTATTGCGTGATTCTCGGCTGGTCGCTCGCCTTTGTCCGGGCTGGTCGAATGTGATGAACAGGGTCTCAAAAACGGCAGTTGTGGTCGAGGACAACCTTCCTCGAAGCTCTCAATCACGGTGTAAAAGGGATTTCACGAGGAATCCGCTGCTGCTGTCGCAGGCGGCTTGCCGCCTCCCCCACCAGCCGCAGATACCAATCCGAAGGCAACCCCTCCAAGCCGACAAAATGCCCCTGTGCCGGGGGCGAACTCGTCACCTTGAAGAGGGCCGTGCCTTGGTTCACTTCATCGAACAGTAACTGTTCAGGTGTGGGGCAGACCTCCGGTCTGCCAGTTCGCGGAGCCTCCGGCTCCGTGAACCTGGTGCGGTCGGAACACCGGGCCAGAGGCCCGGCTAACCGGCAGACCAGAGGTCTGCCCCACCCTCCCACCTGAACAGTTAC
>Ga0187853_10001035_pt1 | contig 26574 bp, 25 predicted proteins | sample June2016WEW_6_10_2_FD_132417 | JGI IMG/M metagenome (GOLD analysis project Ga0187853, IMG submission 132417) | Peatland microbial communities from SPRUCE experiment site at the Marcell Experimental Forest, Minnesota, USA - June2016WEW_6_100 | ecosystem: Environmental > Terrestrial > Soil >... | reverse complement strand
GACCGTTGCTAACAAAGGTGGGTGCCAAAGTGAACATTCTGAGTCAGCAGTTGCCGGACATGGATCCGGCGGAAACCCGTGAGTGGTTGGAATCGCTTCAATCCGTGATTCAGGAAAGCGGTTCGGGCCGGGCCCGGTCCCTCATTCGCACGCTGCTACAGCGGGCTCATGCGTTAAATGTCGGGATCCCGGAACTCGTTCAGACTCCCTATATCAACACCATCCCTCCTGATCAGGAGCCTGCCTTCCCCGGCGACGAGAAGATGGAAAAGAGAATCAGGAGGCTGGAACGCTGGAACTCTGTCGTAATGGTCACGCGGGCAAACAAGCATTACGACGGCATCGGTGGACATATTTCGACCTATGCCTCGGCGGCGGCGCTGTTCGATGTAGGTTTTAATCACTTCTTTCGCGGCAAAGACAATGGCGCCGCGGGCGATCAGGTCTTCTTTCAAGGGCACGCATCTCCGGGCATTTATGCCAGAGCTTTTCTCGAGGGGCGGATCACTGAATCTCAGATGGACCACTACCGCCGGGAAAGCGTCCCCGGCGCAGGGCTCTCGTCTTATCCGCATCCTCGGTTGATGCCTCATTTCTGGGAGTTTCCAACCGTTTCGATGGGATTAGGGCCGCTGACCGCCATCTATCAGGCCCGCTTCAACCGATTCCTGCAGGCGCGCGGAATTGCGAATACCGAAAACTCGCATGTATGGTGCTTCCTGGGCGACGGTGAATGCGACGAGCCCGAAGCGCTGGGTTCCCTATTCCTGGCTTCGCGCGAAAAGCTCGACAATCTCATTTTCGTGGTGAACTGTAATCTGCAGCGGCTGGACGGTCCCGTGCGCGGCAACGGGAAGATAATCCAGGAACTGGAGATGATCTTTCGCGGCGCCGGCTGGAATGTGATTAAGGTAATCTGGGGGCGCGAGTGGGATGATTTATTGCGCAGGGACAAGGATGGAGTCCTGCTCGAAAAAATGAATGCAACGGTCGACGGAGCGTTTCAAAAGTATGCGACTGCGAAAGGGGATTATATCCGGGAGCATTTTTTTGGACCCGATCCCCGGCTTCGGAAATTGGTCGAGCATTTAAGCGATCTGGATCTGCAAAACCTGCGGCGAGGCGGGCACGATTATCGAAAGCTCTATTCGGCATACAAGCTGGCCGCCGAGAACAAGGGATCCCCGACCGTAATCCTCGCCAAAACTGTAAAAGGATGGGCTCTGGGCGAGGGCTTCCTGGGCAAGAATGTTACGCATCAGCTTAAGAAAATGAATCTGGATCAGCTGCGAGATTTTCGGAACCTGCTGGAGTTGCCTATTACAGATCGTCAGCTGGAAGAGGCCCCCTACTACCATCCAGGGCCGAAGAGTCCGGAAGTTCAATATCTTCTCGAACGGCGCCACGCTCTCGGCGGTTTCCTTCCATGCCGGGTGGTCCGGGCAAAGCCGCTCAACCTGCCGGTTCCCAGCCTCTACGACGAATTTAAACCTGGCACCGGCAACAGCCGTGAGGTGTCGACCACCATGGCTTTTGTCCGGCTGATGCGGCTGCTGATGCGCGACAACGAAATCGGGCGGCGTATTGTGCCGATTATTCCGGATGAGGCGAGAACTTTCGGGATGGATTCCATGTTCCGCGAGTTTGGAATTTACTCATCCGTCGGACAGCTCTATGAGTCTGTCGATGCCGGAATGCTGCTCAGCTACAACGAATCGAAAGACGGGCAGATACTGGAAGAAGGAATCACAGAGGCCGGAAGCACGGCCAGTTTCACGACTGCCGCGACGAGCTATGCCACTCACGGGGAATACATGATTCCGATCTATCTCTTCTACTCGATGTTCGGTTTTCAGCGCACCGGCGATCTGTTTTGGGCTTTTGGTGACGCGCGTGGCCGTGGGTTCGCAATCGGCGCGACTGCCGGGCGCACGACACTGAACGGCGAAGGTCTGCAACATGAAGATGGTCACAGCCATGTGCTTGCTTCCGTAATCCCGAACATTGTGGCTTACGATCCCGCCTTTGCATTTGAAGTGGCTATGATAGTAAAAAACGGCCTGCATCGAATGTACCGGAAGGGAGAAGACGTTTTTTATTACCTGACCGTATACAACGAAAATATCTGGCATCCGCCAATGCCCGAGGGTGTGGAGGAGGGGATCATTAAAGGGCTTTACCTTTTCCGCCCTGCGCCGGAGAAACTGAGATATCACGTTCAGCTGTTTGGCAGCGGTTCGATCATGCAATGCGTTCTCAAGGCGCAGAATCTTCTCGCTGAAAAGTTCGGAATTTCCTCGGACGTCTGGAGCGCCACCAGCTATCAACAACTGCGGGATGAAGCGCTATCGACAGACTGGTGGAACAGGCTTCACCCTGAATCCAAACCGAGAGTGCCGTACATAAGCGAAGTGTTGGAAGACGTTCCGGGGCCGATCATCGCGGCAACCGATTTTGTGAAAACTGTTCCCGATTTTATTCGTCCCTGGATAAACCGGCGCTATGCTGTGCTCGGCACGGACGGCTTCGGCAGGAGTGATACGCGCGAGGCGTTGCGGCGATTTTTCGAAGTCGATGCGGAAAGCATCGTCATCGCGGCGATGCACGCGCTTTCGCAGGACGGGCTGATTCCAGCGCGCGATGTGGCTAAGGCGATTGGGGAACTTGGAGTAGATCCGGAAAAGCCCAATCCGGCGCATCCGCGAACCATCGAAAAAACCACCGGCATGGCTGAAACCAATCCTGCTGGGTAAATAAATCGGGGTCGGGGTCGGTATCGGAATCGGGGTCGGACGCAGCTCTTTTCGACCCCGATTCCGATACCGACCCCGACCGAGCGACAATGATTTACTCGAAGCAGGGAAATTTGTTTTGGAGGTTTTGAATGCTGAAATTCTGTAGAACCCAAATGGGACTTTGGACGTTGGTTTCGTTGTTTGGACTTTTCTCTCCTGCGTTTGCGACGGCCCAGGTTACATGGGTCAAGAACTTTGACGACGCCTTAAAGCAAGCGGGCAAGGAGAAGAAATTTGTCGTGTTGGACATTTCGGCCAGCTGGTGACCACAATGCCGCAGAATGACCCGTGAGGTCTATTCGGACAAAGAGTTTATTGAGTTTTCGCGGAGCCAGATCTTTATTCGGGTGTTCCAGGACACGGAATCCCAGGGCGACCGGCTGGTAAGGAAGTTCAGAATTGAAGGAACCCCCACGCTCATTATTCTGGATCCTTCCGGACACGAGGTCGATCGAATAGAGGGTTTTACGAGCGCGCCGGATTTAATCGATATGCTGAAGGAAGATTTTGAGGAGAATAGGCATGCCGGGAGAATAACCCTGTAGGGCAAGCGCGTCAAGCAAAGCCGTATTCCCAAAGCGCTGAAAGCGCGGCGCAGCAAAGCCCAGGGTGGAGGAGCACGCGCAGTGTGCCCCGGAACCCTGGTTTTGGGATGGGATTCGGTTAAGCCCTGTAAGGGCGGCGCAGGCTGCAAAATTTCTTCACCTCAATAAAATATTGTTTTGCACTCCTGATCGAAAACGATCTGCAAAAACCTGTGCCTCCCTTTCAGGGCTTGGTTCATACGCATGCCCTTCCCAGGGCTTGCGCCCTGGGCTTTGCTGTTTCGCGCTTTCAGCGCTCTGGACAATTCTCCTTAGCTTGACGCACATGCCTGTAGGGGGCGGCCGGCCGGTCGCCCCTACACATTGTTACTTGTGATAATAACCCGGTTTTGTGCGTGCATGCATTCCCGGCTTGTTTACTCTCACCTCGACCCGGCGATATCTTCCGTCGCGATCCCCGATCGTGGGGTAATAACCAATGCTGTACTGATTGGACAGTTCATCAATGATCTTTCTGAACGCAGATCCCAAGCTTCCCATGCGCGATGCGTCGAAAAAGAGTCCGCCACTATAGTCGGAAAGATCCCGCATGTACTCAAATCCGGCGGCATATTCGGGAAGCTTTTCGGTCGGAGGCGGTAAGATCACTCCGCGACCGATCGTGCCGGGCACCCACTTCATTCGGTCTTTTGCCGTATTGAAGTAAATGCAGTAGATGGAGACGTCGCTCTGACGGGCCAGCTCCAGAGTCTGCTCTCTCGTCGCATCACTCCGGTTGTCCACGCCGTCGCTGAAAAAGACCAGCGCCTTGCGGCCGTATTCCAGCTTCAGTACTTTATCGAGGGCAAACCGGACGCCGTCATAAACTGCGCTTAGGCCTCCAGGCTGTAATTGCCGGATTTTGTCCGTCTTTTTGATGTGATAGATACTGAATTGCTCGAGTAATTTCACCTCATCGGCTACCGAGAGAATGGCGACCGAGTCGTCGCGCCGCAACATGGTTACAAACCAGGTTGCGTCGTCCTGGATTCTTCTCAGCTCGAACTCGGTGCTTCCGCTCACGTCCAGCATGAGAGCAACGGAGATGGGTTCTTCCACGGCTCCAAAACCTGCAATGTCCTGGAGAACCCCATCTTCAAATACGCTGAAATCTTCCGCCCTGAGGTTCTTTACATGATTTCCGGCCGAGTCTGTCACGACCACCGGAAGTGAGACCATCTCGACCTGCACACGGATGGTCTGGTCCTGAGAAAAACCGGAAAATCCGCTTAGAAAAAGCAAAGCCGCCATCATCATGAGCATAGAGCGGGTCCGCATGGGTTGATTTCCCGTTTTGGAGTTTTCGGCAAAGCCTTCTGATAAAGAGACAATTAGCAGCTGTTTTTGGTTCACAATTTCAATAGGATCTTAGAGGTCGGTTCTAAGCCGAAGGGGGCCGGAAACGGCGGCAGAATCTTTATCAAAGAAACGCAAAGGCCAATCGGCGGCTTCCCCTGCGTATTCAACCCCGATTCGCTTCGATATCCCGATATTTCTTTGTTGTCCCTGGAATAGGCGCAGATCGCCGCCGGAAAGCAAATCGATGCCGCTGGCCGCCACTGTGATTCCGAACGCAGCGCAAAGCCTTCCGGGCCCGCTCAGAAATTTTGGCGGGGTTCCTTCGGGTCCTTCCGCAGCCCTGAGCAAAACCGCCTCGGCAACGCCGGCCGGTCCCGTCACCACATTTGCGCACGAATGCATTCCGTAGACAAGGAATACGTACAGATGTCCGCCGTCCAGATACATTGGCTCGACTCGTGGCGTCCTTCGCCCCCGCCAGGAGTGCGCTGCCGCGTCGATGGCGCCAAGATATGCCTCCGTCTCGACAATGCGCGCTCCGTACCAATGGTTCTTATGTCTCCGGGCCAGCCATGCTCCGATGATTGCCCGAGCAACCGAAACCGTATCCTGCCGAAAGAAATCGCGGGAAAACTTCCGGAATCCGAACGGATCGAATCGCAGTCTCGGATCCGGCGCATTCGATGCCGGCGAAGTTCGTTTTGGGGTCGCCAATGAACCGGCCTCAGATTATCGGTTGCTGAAGTATGTGGCGCAGCGCGGGTTCCAGTTCGGTGAACTGAAATCTAAAGCCCGATTGCGCCAGCCGTGCCGGAATGACCCTGGCACTCGAAAGCAGAACCTCATCGCCCATTTTCCCGAAAAGAATACGTAATGCTGCCGAGGGCGCCGAAAACCGGACCGGGCGCGAAAATACGCGTCCCAATGCCTGAGAAAATTCCCAATTGGTTACGGCGTTCGGCGAAACGGCATTCACGGGACCCCGGAGGGACTCATTGAAAATTGCGTGGTTGATCACACCGACCAGATCATCGATCGCAATCCAGCTCATATATTGCCGCCCGTTGCCAATCCTGGCGCCAATTCCCGCGCGAAAGAGGGGGAGCATCCGGCTCAACGCTCCACCTTTGGCGCTCAACACCATTCCTACCCTCGGGGTCACTACGCGAATTCCTCGAATGACTGCCGGTTGAGTTGCCGCCTCCCACTCGCGGCAGAGCTCCGGAAGAAAACCTGTTCCCGGCTCGCTTCCTTCCGCCAATTGCTCTTCGCCGCGATCGCCGTAATAGCCGATTGCGGAGATACTGACGAGGACCTTGGGCGGATCAAAAAGGCTCGATAAAGACCGGGCGAGGAGCTGAGTGCCTTGAATTCTGCTGTCCCAAATCCGGCGTTTTTTCCGTGCCGTCCACCTGCCGGATGCGATGTTTTCACCTGCCAGATGGACTACCGCATCCAGTCCCTCGATAGCCTGAACATCCAATGTTCCCGACGCCGGGTCCCAGCTAATCTCATCGGTTCGCGCCGTTGGGCGGCGAACCAGTCGAATGACATGGTGGCGGTTTCCCGAGAGGTAAGAACCGAGTTCAGATCCGATAAGTCCGGTAGAGCCAGTGAGGAGTATATTCATGGGCCGGTCCGAGGAAGGATGATCCGTCAGTGACGAGCGGATGGAACGTTCACCGATCGGCCCAGCACTGATGCAATCTGGCGAATCTGAGTCATTAGTTGTTCCAACTCAGGCGGCTGAATGGATTGATTGCCGTCTGACAATGCCTCTTCTGGCTTGTGGTGGACCTCGATCATCAAACCGTCGGCCCCGACGGCAATGGCTGCGCGCGAAAGCGGCAGGACCTTTTCCCGCCGGCCGGTGCCGTGACTGGGATCCACGATGATCGGCAAATGGCTCAGCCTCTGGACAGCGGGGATAACGCTCAAATCAAGCGTATTGCGCGTGTGATCTGCGAAAGTCCTGATCCCTCGTTCGCACAGAATGACGTTGTAGTTGCCTTCGGCGAGGATGTATTCGGCTGCCATCAGCAATTCATCGAGTGTCGCCGAAATCCCCCGTTTCAAGAGGACCGGACGTTGCGATTTGCCGGCCCGCCTCAAAAGAGAAAAATTCTGCATGTTTCGCGCCCCGATCTGGATAACGTCGGCATAGCGCTCCACCAGATCCAGGCTTTCAACGTCGATTGCTTCGGTAACGATCTTTAATCCGAAATCGCGGCGGATTTCCGCCAGAATTTTCAGGCCGTCTTCCGCAAGTCCCTGGAAACTGTACGGAGATGTACGTGGCTTGTATGCGCCTCCCCGAAACAGCCGCGCGCCCGCCGCCGACACTGCTGCCGCTATTGCCCGGGTTTGTTCACGAGTCTCGACGGCGCACGGACCTGCAATAATCGCCAGTTCTTTCCCGCCGATGCGCACTCCGTCTCCAAGATCAATGACGGTTGTCTCTTCTTTCAGCTCGCGTCCCACAAGCTTATAAGGCTTGGAAACCGGGACGCACTCCCCGACTCCCGGAAGAGATTCGAGGGCGGCTGTTTCGATCGGTCCCTGGTTGCCGGTTATTCCTATTGCCGTCCGGGTGCTTCCTGGAATCGGATGCGCCTTGTAACCCATTTCCTCTATTTTGCGGCAGACCGCCTCAATTTCTTTGTTTGAGGCGTGCAACTTCATCATTACCAGCATCGGTTGTTTCTCCTAGCGCATCCATTCTAATACAACATCCGCCAAAGTTTGAGATTCTTCGAGAGTTTGTGCTTCCGACCTCTTGCGGCTAGTAAAATAAATCGGGGTCGGGGTCGGGGTCGGTATCGGAATCGGTATCGAATTGATGACTTAAAAGACCAACCCCGATTCCGACCCCGACCCCGAGTGCAAGGAGATTGAGTTTTTTTATTCAAAGCCTCGCCGGGCTCGTTAAAGGTATCATAAGACCGATATAGGAGGATGGATCATGGATCCCAAGACCGCAGCTTTGCAAAAACTGAACTCTTTGCGTCCGCGTCTCATTGAGCTGAGTCATAAGATCCATGCATATCCGGAAACCGGTTTCGAAGAAGTGAAAGCCGCCGCTTGGATCTCGGAGATTCTGTCTGCAGAGGGTTTCGATGTGAAGACGGGTGTTTGCGATCTTCCGACGGCGTTCCTGGCCACGGCGGGAAAAGGGCCTCTTCACGTATCCATTTGCGCCGAATATGATGCGCTGCCGGAGATCGGACACGCCTGCGGACACAATATCATTGCGGCAGCTGCCGTAGGCGCTGGAATAGCGGCTTCCACCGTAGCCGATGAAGTCGGCCTGACGGTAACGGTGACGGGTACGCCCGCGGAGGAAAAAGGGGATGGAGGAGGGAAGATCCTGCTGCTTGAAAGAGGAGCGTTTGCCGGAATTCACGCTGCTATGATGGTGCACCCGGCGCCCTTCGACGTATTAACTCCGAAGATTATCGCCGCTTCCATGTTCGAGGTTCAATACGTCGGAAAAGAAGCGCACGCCTCTGCCTTCCCTGAATTGGGGATCAATGCGGCGGATGCACTGACTATTGCGCAGACCGCCATAGGACTGTTGCGCCAACATATCCTCCCGTCGGATCGCATTCATGGAATCATCACGCATGGAGGCGACGCCCCGAATGTAATCCCCGCGTTCACGAAGGCGCGCTATATCGTGAGAGGGGATACTCTGGATGACCTGGAACGACTCCGGCCGCGCGTTTACCGGTGTTTTGAGGCGGGCGCTATTGCCACGGGATCAAGGCTCGAGATTGTCGGAGGGGATAAGCCCTATTCCCAAATGATCCACAACCCGGATATTGCAGCGCACTACCGGCGCAACGCGGAATCGCTGGGGCGCATCTTCCCGCCTTTCGATGTGGTGAATCAGAAGGCGGTTGCCTCGACCGACATGGGGAATGTTTCGCTGACGATTCCTTCGATCCATCCCATGATTGGGATTCAATCTCTGCCGGCACTGAACCATCAACGTGAGTTTACCGCAAGCTGCAGAACGGATTCTGCAGATAAGGCTGTGTACGACGGCGCTCTCGCGATGGCCTGGACCGCGATCGATCTTGCAACCGATAACGCTTTACGGCAACGCCTCATGCAACAAAAATAAAAACGCCATGGATTCCATGGATTTCGCAGATGGAATCCGCGTGAATCCGTGGCGTTTTTCAAGCCCGTTCATTGACCGCTGTCCCTTTTGGAAAAACAGGCCTGTTTCGCGCTACACATTCCAGTCGTCCGGGACTTGAACTCTCATTCTCATCAACGCGGCAGCGTAGGTTTTGCCTTGCGGATCAAGGCGCAAAGACGCCGTCCCCCCGCCTCCTAACGCATGGGTAAGCACGAAATTGAATGCGCCGATTTTAGGCAGGTCATAGCGTGTAACCGATCCTTTGCAGAAATCACCGAAATGGGCTTTTACACGCTCTGCTGTGACCTGCTCGGCAATTACGCTGTAGTATTCGGGTTTTCTGGCGATAATGCCGCAGTTGAGGGTGTCCCCTTTGTCTCCGCTGCGCCCATGCGCAATTCTCGCGAGAGGCAGCTCTTTCATCGTGTTCCTCCAACAATCTTGACCTGCGGGCTGACGGCTGTTTTCGGAATCAGGCTGGGCCAGTAGATGACTTGCTTGTGCGGCGTGGGCCTGATTGAATCGAAGAGGCAGCCGGTCGGAATTCCACACAGAACGTGCGTAATCATTTCACGCGAGATCCGATCCGCCGCTTCCTCATCATCGACCACAAAAGCCATCCGAAGATACACCTCGTTCGGATCATCGATTTTATGGGACATCGCACCATGAACGGCATCACAGCCAAGAATAGAAACAAGCACATCGCGGTAGCGGACTCCCAACTTTGCAAGGCGCTTCAGCACAATTTCGGAGCTCGTTTTTGCCTTTGCGACGCAATCAGGCCATGTGTATATGAGCCCCACGGCAATCTGGTATCCTCCTTCATAGCTCATCGAAACCTTATAGCTTGAGGTCGGCGGATGTCCTTGGGTTCCCAGCACCCTCACCCGGTTTTTTCCCAGATGTTCCATTTCCAGACCGGTGATGTCGCAAACGACATCGGCAACAATGTAGGCCGAAGGATCGCCGATCTCATAAAGCAGTTGTTCTTTCAGTATTGCCGGGGTTATGCATCCTCCTTGGCCGGGGTGAATTGTAATGACCAGAGTTCCATCCTCGCTGATTTCTCCGATTGGGAATCCGAGTCGGTCGAGGTCGGGGATCTCCTGCCAGCCGCCGTTGCAGTTTCCGCCCGATGCCTGCCCGCCGCATTCGAGCAGATGCCCGGCAATGGTGCCTTTGGCGAGCAGATCATACTGATCGGCTCGCCATCCAAATTCGAAAATGCATGGTCCTAAAGCAAGCGCTGCGTCATTCACTCGGCCGGTGAGCACGATGTCGGTTCCCAGTGCAAGCGCTTCAGAAATGGGGAAGGCGCCGAAATACGCATTTGCCGAAGTAATTTTTCCCGGGATTTCTCTCTGTGACGCTCCCGTATCGAAATGCCTGAATTCGATTCCCTGTCCGGTAAAGTCCGCTAGACGCGGCATCAGGTCGTCTCCGTAAACGACCCCGATTTTCAGATCCGGCCAGCCCGATTCCCGGGCTGCCGAAATCAGAGCGTCAGCCAATCCCAGTGGATTCAGCCCTCCCGCATCCGTTATCAGGCGGACCCGGCGTTTGTGCAGAAGCGGCAGCGCCTGTTTCATCAGAGGAATGAAATCGTGCGGGTATCCGAGTTTGGGATCTCTTGACGCCTGCTTCCGCAGGATCGACATCGTGACTTCCGCCAGATAATCCATGATGACGTAATCCAGAGGGCCGCCGTTGAGCAGGTCGAGGATTGCGTCGCTGCGGTCACCCCAGTATCCAAGCGCTCCGCCGATTCGTATGGTCTTCATGATTCGGAATTCGAGATGCGAGATTAGGCATCAATTCCATTTTGGCGGGCGTTTCCCCAAAAACGCCCGAATCCCTTCCTTGCTGTCATCCGTGGCCATGACTTCCGCCAGCGCCGATTCGAGGAATTGTTCCTCTCCCGCCAGTTTTTCATCCAGGACTCTCGATATAGCCTCTTTCCCCATCTTAAGTATTGTGGAACTCTTTACGATAAGCTTCTGCAAAAATTCGCGGGCTGCCGACTCGAACTGATCGCGATTGTAGGCATGGTTGATCATTCCGAGTTCCTGCGCTTGAAGCGCCGTCATCCGTTCTCCCAAAAACATCATCTCGGTCGCCTTTTTGCGCCCCACATTGCGGTATAACAGACCCATGACCATCATCGGGAACATTCCCACTAGGATTTCCGGAGTAGAGAAGTGAACATCGCTGGAAGCGAGACACAAATCACTGGCGAGGACAATTCCAACGCCGCCCCCCATCACATGGCCGCGCACAAGAGTGATCGTGGGTTTTGGGCACCGGACAATTTCAATTAGCAACTGACGGAAGTCGCTTCGGCCGAAGTCCTGGCCCGAATCCGCAGAACGGGAGGCTTTCAAGTCCACCCCGGCGCAAAATACTTTGTCTCCTGCTCCCGTGATGGTTATTACTCTGATGGCAGGATCCTGTCCGGCTTTTTGCAGGACCCGGCGCATTTCCTTCAGCATCTCGCGGCTTAGAGCATTGCTTTTTTCTGGCCTGCTGATGGTGATTCGGCCTTCTCCTGATTCGACCGAAAAGAGAACTTCAGCCATGGAATCGCCTTTCCTCGGATTCGAGATTTGAAATTCGAAATTGAGGTCGGAACATCGAATCATCAATAGAACGTTACCATAAATATCCTGTATGCTGCAGGGCTGGCGTCCAACAGCGCGCTCGGACTTACGGTATAATTTCACGGGGAGGTCTCAATGAAAAAGGATTTGTGCCATCGGCTGATGTTGATTCTGCTTTGCCTCGCGGGAATTCTGATTTCCTTTCCGGTTCTGGGGGACGAGGGGATGTGGACGTTCGACAATCCTCCCGTGAAACAGGTCCAGGAGAAATACGGTTTTGTCATTACCCGGCAATGGCTCGATCATGTGCGCCTTGCCAGCGTGCGCTTTAACGACGGAGGTTCGGGCTCTTTCGTGAGCTCGAAAGGTCTGATCCTTACCAACCACCATGTGGCCCTGGGCCAGCTTCAGAAGGTGTCTACGCCGCAGAAGAATTACGTGAACGACGGTTTCTATGCCCGCTCTGCGGCCGAGGAAATGAAGTGTCCGGATCTCGAGCTCAATGTCCTCATTTCAATGGAAGATATGACCCGCCGGCTGCAGGGGAGCGTCAAGCAGGGAATGAGCGATGATGCCGCCTTTCAGGCCAGGAAGGCAGAGATTGCCAAAATCGAGAAGGAAAGCCTGGAATCGACCGGATTGCGTTCAGACGTAGTAACACTGTATGCCGGAGGCGAATACTGGCTTTACCGATATAAAAAATATACCGACGTTCGACTGGTGTTTGCGCCGGAACAGAAGATCGCGTTTTTCGGGGGAGATCCAGATAATTTTACCTATCCCCGTTTCGATTTGGATATGGCGCTATTTCGCGCGTACGAAGGGGGCCAGCCCGTCGAAAGCAAGGAATTTCTGAAATGGAATCCCGCGGGTGCACAGGCAGGCGATCTCGTATTCGTATCCGGCAATCCGGGTTCAACGGACCGGATGAGCGCGATGTCTCAGATTGAGGTGGAACGTGATTACACTCTCCCCACGAATATCCAGCTGATCAGGCGGAGGCTGGAGGTATTGAGGCGTTATGCATCCGGCGGTGCGGAACAGATGCGTGAGGCGGCGAATCAAATATTCGGGCTCGAAAATTCTCTGAAGGCTTTTCTCGGAGAATATAACGGGCTTCTGGACAAAACTTTGATTGCCAAAAAACAGAAGGAAGAAACCGATTTCCGCACGCGTATCGCAGGGAACCCGGATTTGAAAGCCAAATACGGAGCTGCGTGGGATGAAATTGCGCGGGCCGAGCAAAAGGAGTTGAGCAGGTATAAAGAAACCCGCTTCCGCTCCCTGCGGGGTTCGCGGATTGCCAGCCTCGCGCAGACCATTGTGCAATATGTCGCCGAAATAAAGAAACCCGATGGCGAGCGACTGACGGGATTTCATGATTCGGAACTCGACTCACTCAGGTTCCGTCTCCTTTCTCCTGCGCCCGTCTACCCGCAAATGGAGGAGAAGCTGCTTGAGGACAGCCTGCAGGAATCGCTGGATCAACTGGGACCTCGGGATGCCTTCGTAGAAGCTGCGCTGAAAGGGCGCACTCCAGCGGAAGTTGCCGGAGAAGCGATTGCCGGGACTAAGCTTGGCGACCCGGCTTACCGCAAATCCCTCATGGATGGCGGGCAGTCCTCAATCGATGCTTCAAATGATCCGGCGATCATTCTGGCCCGGCGAGTGGATCCTCTTGTCCGCGAACTCAGAAAGTGGCTTGAAAATAATGTGGAAAGCGTTCTCATGGCTGCCGGAGAAAAGATCGGACAGGCACGATTTGCCGCATACGGAAGAAGCGAGTATCCCGATGCGACATTCACTCTGCGCCTGTCATACGGCAGCATTAAGGGCTATCCCATGAATGGGACGGAGGCTCCCCCGAAGACTACCTTCTACGGGCTTTATGACCGAAGCCTGAGTTTTGATGGGCGCCCTCCCTTTGATCTGCCGCCTCGTTACTCCGAAAGACGGGAAAAGCTGGACCTTTCCAAACCGCTCAATTTGGTAAACACCTGTGACATTATCGGAGGCAACTCCGGTTCACCGGTCATAAACAAAAACGGCGAAATTGTCGGGCTGATTTTCGATGGAAATATCGAAAGCCTGGTAGGCGACTATGTATATAACGAAGCCGATAATCGTGCCGTTGCGGTAGATACGGCGGCCATGACCGAGGCCTTGCGTAAACTCTATGATGCAGATAACCTGGCAAACGAGTTGGAGAGTAAATGAGGATTGACGAATTACGATTTACCATTGAATGACCTCCGATATAGAGCTTTTCAATCGTCAATCGTAAATTAGTATATGAATTCTTTTTCTGAGTGAAAAAAACAAATAAAATGATTTGAATTACAGAATCAGCCTGCGCGCCGTTTTGGGGTCGTTCCAGCCGAACTGCTTTTCTGCCGTGTCGCAACTGCGGCGAGATCCAAAAGGCCACGCAGCGCCTTATTCACGGCAGCGTCATTTGGAAACGCTTCCGCGATTTCAGGCTCAAGAACAACGACGTTTGTTTCTTCGGCAACTCGATCTGCATATTTTCCACGTACAAGCGGACCCAAGTCCGAACGCCGATATTGAGGCCGAAGATCATCGGTTGATTTATATTTAGCCTTCTTCATAAATTCTGCGTTCCTGCCTCGTCATAAGACGAGCGCTGATAATTCGGATTTTATCGTTTTCTTCGGTATGCGCTACCACCAGGAGGCGATTTTTTTGGAATTGCCAAAAGTAATAAAACGGCATTCTTCGATGGAATGATCCGGATCTGATCCGGTGAGATGTATTATGATTAAAATCCGGGTTGAATAGAGCCGCGAGCGCAGCGAGCGGATTCATTCAAAAGAGGAAAGAATGAAAACAAAACTGATAAACGCCTTGATTGGGTTTATTGTCCTCTCTGGGATCTCCCTTGCATTTTCGCCTGATGGCGCCGCAAGTCACGGGAGGGAAGTATACGCCGCACAAAAATGCGCGCTGTGCCACTCGATCGCAGGCATTGGGGGCAAGAAATCGGCTCTTGACGGTGTAGGCTCGAAACTGAATTCCGAAGATATCAGGAAGTGGATCCGGACGCCTAAGGGGATGAAGCCCAACACGGTTATGAAACCCTATTCGAACCTGCCCGAAAAGGATCTAGATGATCTTGTCGCGTTTTTATCGACACTGAGGTAAATCCGGCTAAAAACCTTAACCACGAAACACACGAAATACACGAAATTATGGAAACCCACTTTCGAGTTTTTCGTGTGTTTCGTGGTTAATGCTTTTTATGCTGCCGAGAGCGCAGCTTTCAGGTCTGCCTCAACGGTTGTAGTCGGCTTGATGCTGAATTTTTCCACCAGTACGTTCAGCACGGTCGGGGTGACAAAAGCCGGCAGCGAGGGTCCAAGGCGAATGTTTTTGATTCCCAGGTGCAGCAGCGTTAGCAGAATGGCACATGCCTTCTGCTCATACCAGGAAAGAATCAGTGAAAGCGGGAGGTCATTCACTCCGCAGCCAAATGCATTTGCCAGAGCGACGGCCACTTTGATGGCCGAATAGGCATCATTGCACTGTCCGCAATCCAGAAGCCTGGGGATGCCCCCGATATCTCCGAATTCCAGCTTATTGAATCGATACTTCCCGCAGGCAAGCGTGAGGATCACGCAATCCTTCGGTACGGATTCGGCAAATTCCGTATAGTAATTGCGGCCCGATTTTGCGCCGTCGCACCCGCCGATCAGGAAGAAATGGCGGAGCTGTCCGGCTTTAACCGCGCCGATCACCTTGTCTGCCACTCCAAGAATCGTGTTGTGTCCGAAGCCTACCAGGATGGATTTTTCCGGCTCGTCCGTTGCGAACCCGGGTGCTGCCAAAGCTGCATCGATCACCGGCTTGAAATTCCTGTTCTGAATATGAACCACACCCGGCCATGCAACGAGTCCGTTGGTGAAGATGCGAGCTTTGTAACTCTCTCTTGGCGCCTGAATACAATTGGTAGTCATGAGAATCGCGCCCGGGAAGGCAGCGAACTCCTTCGCCTGATCCTGCCAGGCTCCGCCGTAATTACCGGCCAGGTGGCTGTGCTTCTTCAGGGCAGGATAGCCGTGTGCGGGAAGCATTTCTCCATGGGTGTAGACATTGATCCCGAGTCCTTTCGTCTGCTCCAGGAGTACTTCGAGATCCTTCAGATCATGACCGGAGACCAGAATTGCTTTTCCCTTGATCGGCGTGACGCGTACGCTGGTCGGCACGGGATTGCCGTAAATTCCGGTATGAGCCGCGTCGAGCGCTTCCATGACCGCGAGGTTGATTTCCCCGCACTTCATGCACAGGGTAAAGAGCCGGTCTACGGTAGGATTCGGCTGAGTAAGATAATCCAGTGCTTCATGTGTAAACGCGTAGGCCTTCTCAACGTCACGGCCAAGTATTTGCACGTGATCCAGATAGGCGGCAACCCCTTTCAGTCCGTAAGTCAGCAATTCCTGGAGGCCGGCGAGGTCGTCCCCCAAAGCGGCTCGGGCGTGGGCGACGCCGATTTGAGGGGCCTCTTTCAAAAGACCATCAGGATCCGACGCTGGAGTCCACTGAGCCGGCCCTTCAGGCTTTTCGGGCTGTTTACCGGCTTTTCGGCAGGCATCTTCGTACAAGGCTTGGGCTGTTTTTTTCACGGCCGCTGCTTTGTACACCATGCCTTCGACGCGGGCGGCGTCAAAATTCACGTTCGTTACCGTGGTGAACAGGGCTTCGACTACAAATATGTCCACCTCACTGTTTTTTGCACCCAGTTGTCGGGCCCGGTTTGCATACTGGGCGATGCCTTTGGCGGCATACATCAGCAGATCCTGCAATGCCGCAACCTTGGGCTCCTTGCCGCAAACTCCCCTTTTTTCACATCCGCGTCCTCCGGACGTCTGTTCACATTGATAGCAGAACATATCCATGATCTCTCTCCCCTTAAATGGTTGTTGCCTTCGAACACGGGAAATCTTACCTTCAATTGTTGGCATAAAATTGATATGAATCAAGAAAACGAACTTTTTTGATTTTTTTTACGGTGACAGCCACCGATGTCCCCAAGGGGATATCGGTGGCTGTCACCGGGAAAAGCCGGAAAATGAATGTCCCGCAGATTCTTGATCAGGCGCATTTTTTTGAAGGAATTTTGAAGCAAAGCAAAGAAGCTCTATCCAAGCTCTGCATCCCGAGCCAGCGTCCGAAGCACACGGTTCTCTTTCATGAGGGCGAGCCGGGCGAAGCGATGCACCTGCTGGCGCGGGGCCGCGTATCCCTTCACAAACTTTCGCCGGAAGGGCGCGAGGTCGTCATTAAGGTGATCAAGCCCGGCGAAGTATTTGCTGAAGTGATTTTGTTTGAAAAAAAATTCTATCCCGTAACGGCCGTGGCGTTGACCGACATTCTGGTATTGAAACTTCTACGCCGCGATCTGCTGGACCTTCTGCGGCAGGAGGATTTTCGGAATGATTTCATCGCAATGCTGCTGCGGAAACAGCGATACCTTGCGGATAAGATTCAGCAGTTGACGAGCCAGGATGTCGAACACCGGCTGCGCGCATTTCTGATAGAGCAATACGGCGTGCGGGACCAAATCAATGCCGAGATCAACAAGAAGCAGCTGGCTGCGGCAATCGGCGCAACTCCGGAAACCCTGTCCCGCCTGCTTCAGGATCTGAAGCGTAGAAAATCGGTGGTCTGGAAACAGGGAATCATCACCGTCTCCCCCGATTTCTGGAATGGGTGACAGCCACCGATGTCCCTTTGGGGACATCGGTGGCTGTCACCTATCCCAGATCGCGATGCCTTAGGTTTACAACATCCCGATAAGGGAGAACGCCCATCATGCAATCGTTCTCATCTACAACCGGCAGCGCGCGCAGGTTGTATCGCGCGAACATTTCGTGCGCTTCTTTCAGGCTGTTTTGAGGATTCAAGCTAATTACATTGCTGATCATTACATCTTTGAGAAGGCTTTCATCATTCGCAGTCAGCAAGTCTCTCAGGTCGAGAACTCCGATAAGTTTCCGGTCCTGGTCTAATACATACACATATCCGATGTGTTCTCTTCCCATTGCGTTTCGCTTGAATTCCCTCCGAACCGTTTCAATCGTCATGTCGGCTGGAAAGCTCAAATAATTCGAAACCGCCAAATCGACGATCTTGGCTTCCTCCTCATCCAGCAGGGACTTTATCTTGATGGAATCTTCCTTATCGAGCAATTTGATGATGGCTTCCGATTCGGACATGGGGAGCACGGCTAAAAGGTCCGCTGCCTGCCCCGGCGTCATTTCATCAATTAGCCGGACAACTTTCTCTTTCGGCAAGGAGGCGACCAACGGCCTCTGCACCGAGGGGTCAAGTTCCTCGAGTGTATCGGAAGCATGGGCGGTTTCCAGTCCGTTGAAGATTGCGACCCTCTCATCGTGGTCCAATTCTTCCAGAATATCCGCCACGTCGGCCGGCGGCATTTCCGCAAACTGTTCTTTGAGGATCTTTAGTTTCAGATCCCCTTTGAAACTCCCCAGTTGTTCCGGCAGGGGCTCAACCAGGCTCCAGGGAACGATTTGATCTTTGCTCTTCTCGCTGGACCGGTAAATCAATTCCGCCAACCAGCGCAACCCTATTCTGCGAAGCAGGCTATATTTGCTTAGATCCACCTCGATGACGTAAAGTTTCCCGTTCTTCAGCGCCAACTTCACATCATAGACCACTTCCAGTTCCCGATCCTCGATGTCCAGTACCCTTTTATCCAGGATCTGATCCTTTAGCAAAACGAAGCCTTGCGGGGGATCTCCTGCATAGGATTCAATGTTATCCACGTCAACAATCACTTCCTTGCCTGACAGCGAACGAACCGTGTCCCAGGGGACATAGATCGTGGATTGTCCGAAGGGCCGACCGATGCAGACGTGCGTCACTTCGGCGAACTTGTCCAGGTCAACAATAGCGAGATCTTCCAGCTTCCCTATTCTCTTGCCACGCAAATAGACGCGACTGTAGGTGAGATCGCTTAAATTGAATCTTTGTTCGAGAATCCTTTTGCTTTCCGCGGTTCCGTTATTCATGGCGATATCACCTTATTATTGTCTGACGACTGCAATGAATTTGTAAATCAACAGACCAATCAACAGGAAAAGGTAAAACCGCAAAAACAAAAGGCAGATCCTGACCAGGGGAGTCATTTGAATGCTCGGCTTCGCATATCTCGTGTTTATGTCTTTGACTTGATCCGTCAAGCTTTGATAGAGGCTGGCGAAGATATTCATTCCAACTCTCCTTTCGGAAACCTATGCAAAAAGGTTCGGGAAGATCGTGCTGATCCCATAGAGTGTTGACAGAACTATAATCACAATCACGATGGCGATATTCATAAAATTTTGATAGAGGCTGTTTTTGTATTTACCCATGGTTTTTTCGTCATTGAGCAGCAGGATCAGAAAAACCAGGGCTGCCGGCAGCAGCGTTGTTGCAATTACCTGAACGAAAAGGGTAATCAAAACCAGCGGAGCTCTGGGTATGAGAACGACGACGCCGGCCAGCACCAGGGTGAAAAAATAATAGGCATAGAACCAGGGAGCTTCCCGGATTTTATAGTTTAATGAATGGGCCCAGCCGAAGACCTCGCCGAAAGCCCAGGAACTTGCCAGCGATATGCAGATGGCTCCCAGAAATCCTGCATCGAAGAGACCGATCGCGATGATCGTCCCAATGTATTTGTTGACCGGCATCAGCATGCGGGCCGCCTCTGCGGCGCTCTCCACCGGGACACCCAACAGGAGCTTTCCAGTGACGATGATCAGAAACATTGCGACGATGACGGTAAGAAACGAGCCGATTACGGTATCCGTTTTACCAAATGGAATGTCTTTCTCCCGCAAGCCTTTGTCAACTACGGAACTTTGCTGAAAAAAGATCATCCAGGGGGCGATGGTGGTTCCGATATTGGCCATCAGCAGGAAGAACAGATCGTTTGTGAATCCTCCCGGGGGAAAGTGTGGGATCACACTATTGAAAATAATGTCGTGCAACGCGGGCTTCACCATGAAAGCGCAGGGGATATAAATCAGATTGCCGATGCAGAAGATCAGTGCGACCTTCTCCCACGTCCAGTAACGGCCGACCATGATCATGCTTCCCATCAGAATCCAGCAGAACAGGACGGTCATGTATGCCGGTATATGAAAGATGCTGAGCGCCGCGGTCATTCCGATAAACTCCGTGATCATAGTGAGCCAATCGGTCAGGATCAAATCGAGGAGCGAAAACCAGCCCCAGAAGGAACCGAATGCATGGAAAATTGCTTCGGCATGACCCCGCTTGGTCACCGCACCCAGCCGGACCGTCATCTCCTGCACGTAATAGGCCACCGGGCCGAGCAGGATCAAAAACCAAAGCAGGTGGAATCCGTATTTTGCGCCCGTCACGGTGTAGGTCGTGATGCCCCCGGCATCGTTGTCGGCCACCATGACGATGATTCCCGGCCCTGCGACGACGAAAAACATCCTCAGGGCTTTCATTGTCTTCCGGTATTTATAAAACAGGCTTGAGTAAATGTTCACGTGCCGACTCCCGGTAAAGATGCGTCCGGGTGAGCAGCCATGGTGTTGCCGGCCGCTTCCCACGAATAATTAGGGAGAGGTAGAGGAGTAATGCCTCGTCCCGCCGCATGCACAAAATCCATCTGTGGAAGATGCGGTCAGGTGAGGCGATAACTGAAGCTATCCGATCACTAGCAGATCTTCCGCAGAGAATTGTCTAAAACAACCTCTACTCGGAGGTTCGTCGTCTTTTGATCTCATATAACTTTCTGGAAGCAAACCGAAGCTGCGAGGAATAACCATTCCTCCGCAGCGGAGAAATGGCCCAATGCCTGGAAGGAATTAGGATTTCCCCACTGGCCTAAGCTTCAGCACCGCGTACCTTAGAGGCCTGAAGACCTCAGCCACGTTAGGAAAACCCTTAACCCGGGAGTTCCTGTTCTACCCTAATCCGGCGTCTTTGGACGCCATAGGGCAGTGGCTTGTTTGTACGTGGGAGCCTCGCCTGCCGAGGATCCATCTTGCCGGGCTCTGGAACCGCAAGGATTCAAAGCCCCGCTGAAAGGTAGGGCTGGCTCCGGGAAATGTCAAGTTAAAAGTCAGGTGTGGTACAATTTTTCGCTGCGGAAGAGAAAAGGGAATGAAAAGCACAGCGCAAATGTTCAAACGGAAGCTCCTGCGGGCTACCGGACAGGCAATCGCCGACTTCAACATGATCGTCGAAGGCGATCGCATCATGGTGTGTCTGAGCGGCGGGAAAGACAGCTTTACCCTCCTTACTCTGTTGCAGGATCTGCAGCGGCGCGCTCCGGTCCGCTTCGAGCTGCTGGCGGTGAATCTCGATCAGAAGCAGCCGGGCTTCCCCGAGCATGTCCTGCCTGATTATCTTGCTTCGCGCCACATTCCTTTCCGCGTCATTCGAAAAGACACGTACTCCATTGTCAAACGAAAGCTTTCTGAAACCGAAACTGCCTGTTCGCTGTGCTCGCGCTTGAGAAGAGGAATTCTATACAACGTGGCCGTCGAAGAAGGCTGCAGCAAGATCGCACTGGGCCACCACGCTGACGACATTCTGCAGACGTTTTTGCTCAATCTTTTTTTTGAAGGCACGCCGCGAAGCATGCCGCCGCTTTTACGCAGCGAGGACGGCCGCAACACGGTCATCCGCCCGATGGCCTACTGCTGGGAATCGGATATTGAGGCCTTTGCCGCTCTTCAGAATTATCCTATTATTCCCTGCGGGTTTTGCGGGCAGCAGGAGAATCTCCAGCGCAAGCGCGTGGGCCGGCTGATCGACGAACTGGAGAAGGAAATCCCGAATATCCGCAATTCAATGCTATCGGCATTGGGGAAGCTCAATCAGTCGACAGCCGTCGGTCTTCAGTCGCCGGTAAATGCTTTTGCCGGCGACTGACGGCGGATGACTATTTCCCAGCCGGCGCAGAGGTAGAAATTGAAAGAGACTCTTCGGTACGCACTGTTTGATCTGGACAATACGCTATATCCCACATCATGCGGCTTGTGGCAGGAAATCGGGCGGCGGATCAATCTCTACATGATTGAGAAGCTCGGAATCCATCCGCAAGAGGTAAGCGAGAGGAGGGAAGAGTTCTTAAAAACGTTTGGAACGACGCTGAATGCCTTGCGCCGTCACTATTCCGTCGACCCGGATGAATTCCTGAACTTCGTCCACAACATCCCTTTAGATCGCTATCTTCAGTACGAACCGGAACTGGATCGCATGCTCGGACGGATGCAGCTGAGCAAAATCATTTTCACCAATGCCGATGCGCAACACGCAAGACGGGTTCTTTCCCGGCTTGGAATCCTCCGCCATTTCGAATTCATTGTCGATATCCACATGCTCGAATTCATCAACAAGCCCGATCGAAGGGCTTATCTTAAAGTGCTGCAGTTTGCGTCGGCACAGGCAGAGGAATGCATTTTAATCGAGGATTTCCCGGCCAACATCATCCCCGCCCGGCAGCTTGGAATGACGACCGTTTTGGTGGGACAGGGTTCGGAAAACGACGGCGCGCACCATCACATTCCGCGCATCGAGGATCTGGAGAGTGTACTCGCGGCTATCTGATCGCTATAACGCATAAAATCGGAATCGGTATCGTAATCGCAATCGAGAATCGGTTTCGCCAGCTCGACAAAAGCCGACAACCGACTACGATGCCGATAGCGATCGCGATACCGATGCCGATTCCGATGTCTGGTTGATTTTATTTTGGCAGATATTTGCGGAATTCCGGAGGAGGATCCGTCCGAAAGACGAGCGAAGCGCCGCTCACCGGATGTTTGAACCCCAGCTGAAAGGCATGGAGTCCCAACCTGCGCAGCGGATTCAAGCTGCTGCCATAGGCGCGATCGCCGGCGATCGGATGTCCCATCTCGGATAGGTGCGCACGAATCTGGTTTTTGCGGCCGGTCTCCAGAGTCACCTCGAGCGCGCTAAGTTTCCCGGCTCGGCGCAGGACACGAAAATGAGTGACGGCTGGCTTCCCACGTGTCTTGTCAGCAGTGGAATGCATCCGAAGTGATTTGTCTTCTGCAAGCCGGCTCCGGATCGTTCCCCGGTCTTTTTCAACGTTCCCTTCCACAATTGCCCAGTACTTCCGCTGAATCTCGTGCCTGCTGAACACCCCTTGCAGCATGGATTGGACCTTCTCGGATTTAGCAAAGACCAGCACGCCGCTGGCGTGCTTATCCAACCGGTGCACGATAAAAAGTTTTTGCCGGCGATTGCGCTCCTGGAGATATTGACGTAAGTAAAAATAGGCGGTTTGCTCCCGCTCATCCACCGTTGCAACCGTAAGCAAACCTGCGGGCTTATGTATTATGAGGATGTCGTTGTCTTCAAACAAAATTTCCAGACCGGCCGGCAACCGGGTCGGCGCCCTGCGTGGACCGATCTCCACGATATCCCCGGATCGAACCTTCCGAGCAGCCAGTTTGCAGGCCTTGCCGTTCACACTGACGCGGCCCTGAGAGAGCAGCTGGCGCAAAGTCCGATTCGAAGCTCCAGGCACGAGGAGCCGAAGAACGTCCAGAAGGGAACTGGAGACGGAAGCTACGGCTTTCACCTAGCTATGGTTGCAGACGAGCATCCGGGTCGAGTCTGCAAAGCGTACCGTAATTTTATTGGGAGGAACGAAAGATTGCACACACCCTAAACCGAAGGTGGCGTGCTCAATCCAATCACCTTCTCCAAAGCTGCCGGACATGGTGTACTTCTTGTGAGGCTTGGCCGAAGCCTCCTGCATCACTTCTTCCCAGGATTGCCGGGTTTTTTTAGGGCCAGCCCTCTTGGTTGTCCCCTTTGCCGTCTTCTTGGCAGCAACCTTGGCTACAGGTTTGTTTGGTCGATAGTTATGCTCGCCATTGCATGTGTTGCATCGGACGCGACGCGGCTTTGAGCCTTCAAGCGCCACTACGGAATGAGCTAGAACCATCCGGCATTTGGTACAATAGGCCTCAACATCTGAACCAACCGCAATTTTACTCATGCGTGCATGATACCATATTGAAAGCAAATTGCTAAACCGAATTTGTGGGCGAAGTCTAAAAAAACGCCTTCCGCGCTGACAGGGACGCTCCCCTTTTCGCCAAAGCGATAGCGGTGTTCGCGAAAATTAAACGGGCGAAGAGGGGAACGTCCCCGCGAATTCAATCGGACTCAAGATGTTGGACGTACCAGAGAATCCCGAGGATCGTTTTGCCATCGGCGATCTCCCCCGTTCTGATTTTCTGCAGGCATTCGTCAATCAGGTAGGCTTCGACGATAATATGCTCTCCCTCTTCCAGGCGCTGGGCACAGGGCGTGAGCTGGTGTGCAATAAAGAAATGAATGGCTTCATTGCTGATTCCCGGAGTCGTATAAAAAGTAGTCTCATACCTCAGAATCCCTGCTTTGTAACCCGTCTCTTCCTCCAGTTCTCGAGCGATCGTTTCCTGCGGAGGCTGACCGCTGTCCAGCTTGCCTGCGGGGAGCTCAAGAATGTACTTTCCTATCGGGTAGCGAAACTGCCGGATAAGGAGGATGCGTCCGTCATCGAGAACCGGGACAGCGGTCACTCCTCCCGGGTGAAGGATGACCTCTCGAATTGTTGTTCCCCCTGAAGCTTGACGGATCGTGTCCACATGAACGGTAACAATTTTGCCGCTATAGATTTCCTGGTGGCCGACAATAGAAGCTTCGGGATTCTTCAATTCCATGGTTTCCTCCTAAGGCATATAGGATACACAATCGGCACCGCGGTCGGTATTGGTATCGGGGTCGAAACACATCAGTTCGATTCCGATACCAATACCGAACCCGACCCCGAGGAATATAACGGCATTGTATCCGGCATCGTGCATCCTGTATCCTGCATCTGCTTTTGGGAAAAGGGTCAAAAATGATTTCGCGCGACGAACTCGATCAGATTCTGGGTCCCGACGGACCGATTGCAACCAATCACCCGAACTACGAGCACAGACCCGGTCAAATCCGGATGGCCCAGGCAGTTTGGGATGCGATAGAAGGAAATCGTCATCTCTGCGTCGAGGCCGGCACAGGCACCGGCAAAACGCTTGCCTACCTGCTTCCCGCCATTTTCTCGAACCGGCGGGTTGTGATCTCTACGGCGACAAAAAACCTGCAGGAGCAGCTGTTTTCCAAAGATATCCCATTTCTTGAAAAAGCCTTGGGACGCAAGTTCCCGGTCTGCTACATGAAGGGGCGCAGCAACTATCTCTGCTGGAACAAGCTGGAGGCGATCGAGGGCGCAGCCTACCTTTTTTCTCCTCACGATCCCGAGTATCTGAAATTAATAAAAAAATGGGCTCAAGAAACAGACACCGGAGACCGAGCCGAACTTGCGGAGCTGCCGGAGGACATCCTGCTCTGGCATCACCTCGACGCCCGGAGGGAAACGTGCTCGGGCCAGAAATGCCGTAACTTCGATGCCTGTTTCGTCACAAAGGTCCGGCAGCAGGCGCTTCAATCGGACATCATCATTGTGAACCATCACTTGTTTTTCGCAGACCTGGCGTTGAGGCAAGGGGATTTCGGATCGGTACTGCCTGACTATGCCATCCTGATTTTCGACGAAGCCCATGAACTCGAAGACGTGGCAACTCAATATTTCGGAGTGATGGCCAGCAACTACCGGATTGAAGAACTGGCGCGCGACACGGACCGGGTGCTGATTGAAACAGGCGCCTCTTCGACTTTTCTGTCCGATCAGATTTCGAAGCTTTCGGAGCGTTCGAAAGACTTTTTTACGACCTTCCAGCGCAGGGAAGGGAGATACATCCTTCGACCGCTCGGATCGGGGGCCGGGATTCGCCGCGGCATCAACGGAATCGATGCGGTGAGCGGTCCCTATCGTGCGCTGCGCAGTCAGCTTGAAGTCCTCAGGACTTCTCTGAACAATCTTCCGGTTCAAAGCGACAGCGTCGAAGCCCTGGCGCGCCGCACCCTGGAATTGGAGAATGATCTCTCCGAGATTCTGGAATCCGACTCAAACGAGCACGTCTACTGGTGCGAAATTCGCGGCCGCGGCGTCTTTTTGTGGGCATCCCCGATCAACATAGCCGAGATAATGAAAGAACGGCTCTTTTCTCGAGTGGATTCCGCCATTCTCACTTCGGCAACACTGTCCACCGGAGGGAATTTCCAGTTTGCCAAATCCAGGCTTGGGCTGGAAGAAGCGGACGAGCTGATCGTTCCTTCCCATTTCGATTTCGCAAACCAGTCCATTCTGTACGTACCCAGGAACCTGCCGGAACCGCGCGAGGAGGGCTGGGTAAGTCAGGCGTGCAGAGAACTCGAAACAATACTCGAAGCCAGCAAAGGACGCGCCTTCATCCTATTCACAAGCTACAGTCAGATGGAGCAAGTCTACGAGTCGTTAAAGAACCGTCTTCCTTATCCAATGCTCATTCAGGGAGAAAAAAGCAAATCGGCCCTGCTGGACATTTTCCGTAACACGCCGAATGCGGTTCTTTTTGCCACCAGCAGTTTCTGGCAGGGGGTCGACGTGCAGGGAGAGCAACTGAGCTGCGTTGTGATCGACAAGCTTCCGTTTTCCGTCCCTAGCGATCCCGTTGTTGCAGCCCGGATTTCGCAGATCAATGAGTCGGGCGGAAACGCCTTCTACGATTATCAGATTCCGACCGCCACCATTCTCCTGAAGCAAGGCATGGGCAGACTGATCCGCAGCAAGGCAGATCGTGGAATTCTCGCCCTTCTGGACAAACGCATTCTGACCAAGAGCTATGGAAAAATGTTCCTGAAAAGCCTTCCTCCAGCCCCTCTCACACACGACTCGAAAATAGTTTCCCGCTTTCTGCGGTAGCCGGATCTGCAGAGGCGACCGGTCGGCCGCACTTACAGCCATGCGCGTCAAGTGAAGCCGTATCCCCCAAGCGCTGAAAGCGCGGCGCAGCGAAGCCCAGGGTGCAGGAGACCGCGACAGCGGGCTCCGGAACCCTGGGTATAGAGGGGGTCCAGTGGAGCCCTGCAAGGCATGCGCGTCAAGCTAAGGAGAATTGTCCAGAGCGCTGAAAGCGCGAAACAGCAAAGCCCAGGGCGCAAGCCCTGGGAACGGCATGCGTATGAACCAAGCCCTG